>ORMF012254128.1_pt1 | contig 24032 bp, 21 predicted proteins | sample 1779871 | NCBI WGS metagenome assembly ORMF01 (sample SAMEA104232316, study PRJEB22302) | groundwater metagenome | biome: forest; feature: aquifer; material: groundwater | place: USA | collected 2011-08-07 | depth 5.4 m | reverse complement strand
GCCCGCGCCGCCGGTTCCAGCAACCGTTGGAATGCCGCCGCCAGTTCTTCGGACGATTCGAGCCGGGCGATTGCGGCGGCGCCCGCCAACTCGGGGGCAAATGCACGGTGAGCCGGCGTTTCGCTGAGCAACACCGGCGTGCCGGCCAGCAGGTAAGTGAAGATTTTGTTCGTCAGACACAGCGCCCGGTTGGGCGGAGTCGACAATTCGGTTGCCAGGCCGATGTCGTGCCGCGACGCGAGTGGCGCCATCTCCCGCGGCGGCGCGGAATCATGCCAATGCAATGCGTTCGGGCACCCATGGCGGCGCGCCATTGCCGCCAGGGACTCGCGGAATCCATTTGCCGGGATGCCCCGCAGGTGCAGATGCAGGGCCCCGCCGGAGCGACCGATCGCATTCACAATCGCCTCCAACCCGCGGCCGGGCCCGATAGTCTGCGAAAACCAGTAGAGAGTTGGAACGCCGCCCGCCCGAGCCGCGGGTGACGGAGTTCCGGGGCCTTCCGCCAATGGGAAAACATTCAATACGACCACCGGTGCCCGGCGGCCGTAGGTGTCGGCATAGGCGGTGGCGATCAGCGGGGAGGCCGCCGTGAGGTGGGCGCACCGCGGCAGCCAGCGATCCTCGAGCGCGACGACCGCGCGCTGTGGCGTATCCGACAATTCGAGACGATGAAAATCCTCCGCATCGAACCCCAGCCGTGCGCCGCGAAAGGCGGCGGCCAGTCCGGCGGCGACCAGTCCCCCGACGCCATGTCCGAGATAGAGATCCGCGGGCTCCCGGGAAGCGGCGCGGGCCAGCGCCGCGGCATCGGGGACCAGCGCCCATTGGGCAAGACGCGCGGTCGGCCTTGCCTGCCGGCGCAGGGCGCGCCGCGCCAGATTTCGCGCGAAGCGCCGCGCGACGTACACCGGGGGTGAACCCAAACCAATGCGTTCGTGGCGCCAGCGCGCTGTGGCGAGCACGGCCGCATCAAGCGGCCGGACCGGTCCGAAGTGATCCGACGCCACGACGCGTACGGCATATCCCGCCGACTGCAGCGCATCGGCCTCTTTCACGAGCCGGGGGGTCGAAGCGATGTGGCCTGCCGTGACGAGGCAGATCGAGGGGGGGGACACTGGCATTCGCTCAGTCCCAGCTTTGGCTTGCCAGCAGTGGTAAATCGGTCCGCACGAACATCACGTCGGTTTGCCAGAGCGCGCCATCGCGCTGGCGATAGATGCCGCCCCAGATGTCGTACGGCTGGTAGCCGTGGGCCGCAAACGCGAGAAAAACCTCTTGGATGAGTGGAACCTCGCCGATGCGAAGCCATGACACTTCCGTGATGATGACGGATACGCGGCCGAACAATTCACCCGCCCCGGCCAGCGCGGCCAACTCGTGGCCTTGAAGATCCAGCTTGAGCAAATCGCAGTCGCTGAATCCCTCCGCGGCCGCGATGGCAGCGAGCGGTTCCACTGACAGCATCTGCACCTGGCTGGGCCCGGGATCAAACGAGTCGGGGATAATCCGACTGTTGCTCTCATTGAGTACAAAACGCACCGTGCCCGCAGTAGCGCCAAGCAGGGCGGGTCGAAAGCGCGCATCGGGCAGCGTTGCGCAAAACTCCCGCAGCCGCACGCCAAGATGCGGTTGTGCCTCGATCAGCAGCAGTGCGGCTTCCGGAAACACGCGGTGGGCCATCTGGGACCATTCACCGTGATAGGCACCCGCATCAATAATCCGGCGCGGATTGAAACCGGCCCGCCGGAGGTTTTCCAATCGCGCAATCGCAGTGACGGCGCCGGCGCGGCGGCGCAGGCGCTCCTTCAGCGCTTCCGGCATGAACCTGAGCAGGGTCATGCGGCGAGCACCCCCGAGACGGCCCGCGCGAGGGCCTGACGGTAGTCTTGCCACTGCCAGCGGGCGGCGGTGGCAAGAGCTCCTTCGCGCATGGCATCGAGTTCCGCGCGATGTGCGAGTGCCCAGACGAGCGCCTCGGCCAGCGAGCTCACGTCGGCGGCGCGCACGAGCAGGCCATTGTAGCCCGGCCGCAGCAAGTCCACCGCGCCCGCGCATTCCGTGGTGATTACTGGCAGACCGCGCGACCAGGCTTCCGTTGCGACCATGCCGAAGCCGTCGCATAATGTCGGGAAAACCAGCGCGGAGGCCGCGCGATATTCCTCCATCAACTCCTCGCGCGAGACCGAGCCGCACAGTTCCACGCCGCCCGGCAGCGGCTGCAAGAGTCGCGTGGGCAGGGTGACTGCGCCAAACACCCGGAGACGTGCGCGGTGACCGAAACCCCCTTCGCGCCACGCCGCGAGGAGATGGTGCGCCCCTTTGCGAATGCTGAAGGTCCCGGCCCAGAGGAATACCGGCATCCCGGTCGGTGCGTCGCGGCGCAGGGCCGCGTCGCGCTCGGCCGGAACCGGCGCGCCGTAGGGAACGACGCAGACTTTGCCGCCATCGAGGCCTGCAGCGACATAACTGCGCTTGGTAAACTCGGAGTTGGCGATCACCAGATCCGCCGCGTGCCATTCGGCGTGCCGTCGCGCAGTCCGGCGCGCTTCGCGCGCCGCCGTATGAGCGTGGTATGCCGTCCTGATTTCGGGGTGCTGTTCCAATTCGCGGTGAAGAATCGCCTGCACGAAATTGGTTTCCGGCGCGGGCACGTCGTAAATTACCCGCAGGCCGCGTTCGCGCGCCGCCTCGAAAGTTGCGCGCGAACTGTGTTCGAACCCGTAGACGCCACGCAGCCCAGGATGGAGCCGCTGGGCGACGCGGCGGTCGAACGCCATCTCCGCCTGTTCCCACACCAGATCGGTCACACGTCCTTCGCGATCGAGCGCACCAACCATCAGCCGAAGGAGTTCCCAACGCGGGAACGTCGACACCTGCTGCGCGGGAATTTCGGTCACGGCGCGGCGGCGGAATTGAGCGCGGAGATCGCGACCCGCCATACGGCCGACGGCGCAGATTACCCGCTGGGAAGTGCTCGCCGGATCGTCGCGCACGGTCGTGTAAAACCGATCGAGCAGCCGGGCCTCGCACAAGGCGCGCGCCGCCTGTTGGACGAACGGTGCCGTGCTCGGATGGAAAATGAGCACGCTCATTTCGCCGGCCGGCCGGCTCGGCGGCGCGCAAGGATTGGTCCATGGCAGACGAGGTAGCCGCGCAATCCCATGGTCAGAATCGATGCTCAGCGGGGGCGCACCAGGGCGATTTGCAGGCGGCGCGCGGTTCTCCATCCGACGCACCGCGCGAGCAGTTGAAACTTCGGTCCGCCCGGACCCGTCCCCAACGAGTCGCCCAACTCGGCAACGCGGCGGCGGGCCGCGTTACGAAGGTCCGGCACGGCCGGATATGCGTCGTAATAAAATGCCGCGAACACCCGTGCGCACGCGAGCCGCGTGCGGGGACTATCCTCCCGCTCGAGCAATCCGGCGGTGCCTTGCGACAGTGACTCGAACGCCGATTTCCAGGCCGCCGCCGAACGTCGGCCACTGAGACTCCCGGGCAATCCGCTGCGGTAGTAGCTGCGAGCCGCCGCGCAGAAATGGACCCTTTCGCCGTGTAGCAACTGGCGCGAAAAGAACTCAAAATCGTTGATCACCGAGAGTGACGCATTCCAACCACCCGCTCGGCGTACAATCGGCGCCGGAATCAGCCAGGCTGCTCCATGCATCATCTGTCCGTTGGTCCAAGCCTCGATGAGCCAGTCGACGGGATCGAGCGACGGCGACCACAACGTGTCGGGCCGAAACTCAGCCGCCGCCGGATTGTCGTGAAACCGGCCCCACGCGCCCGATAGAATCCGGCCGGGTGGAAGGGTGGACGCCAGCGTGACCTGCTGCGCGATTTTGTCCGGTGCCAGCAGATCATCGGCGTCAAGAAATTCGAGGAAATCGCCACGCGCCGCGGCGAGGGCGCGGTTGAAGGCGGCACTCTGTCCCTCGTTCGGCTGGTCGATCACCGTCACGCCCCGACGGACGAAATTGCGCGCGATGGCGCCGGATGCGTCCTTGGAGCCATCGTTGACGACGATGATTTCCGTGCGCGGCCACGTCTGGGCCAGCGCCGACTCCAACGTCTGCGCGAGCCACGGCGCCGCATTGTAGCAGGGAATCAGGATTGAAACGAGCGGCTGCATCCAGGACGGCGGATCTTACAGGCGTGGGGCAGGCGCTGCCTCCAGCGAGCGCGGGAGCAGGGCGACAACCGCCAGCGTAACGAGAACGAGCGATGGAATGTAGACCCGCAGTTCGGGCAGATTGGCGAAGGGAATCGACAGGCCGAAAATCACCGCCGCCGCGAGTGCGCTTCGTCGGAACCGCACCGGCAGTTCCCGCCAGCCTGCCGTCAGGACCGCGGTAAAGAACACGAGATAACCAAACAGAAAAAACAGCGCGCCACCCCAATAAGGATGACGCAGGAAGTCCCGAAGCTGGCTCAACGGCACCGATGACGGCATCACCGGCTGCTTCACCGCTTCGGCGACGGGTGCGTTGGTGACAACGGCAAAATGCAGCCGAAGCCAAAACACGAGCCCCATGCCGACCGCTGCGACGATGGCGCAAAATACGCCCTCGGTGATGGACGCGCGGGACCACAGCGGCCGGTCGTGACCGCAAAACCAGATGAGGAGGCTGAAGATGGCCGATTCCCGATTTGCCAAGGCGATGAGAAGAACGAGCACAAACCACCCGCGGCGGCGTTCCAGCGCCAGGAGAGTCAGGAGGGCGAAGAATCCGGCATCAGCAAAGTCCGATGGAATCTCGTAGATGTGGAGAAAGGTCGGCAGCAGCACCACGGTGAGGAGGGATGCGGCAATGCCGGCGAACCTCCAGTCGCGTCGCACCTGCCGTGCGGCCAGCAAGGCAAACGCACCCAGCGCCGCGATCGCGGTGAGCCAATGAACCGCGAGATAACTCTGGCTAAAGCGCAGGCCCGTGGCGCGCGAGAGCCCCGCAATTGCGTACGGCACGAGCACGCGACTGCGCCATGACACGTAATCGACCGACTCTCCGCCGAACACGAAGGGCCGGCGTTCCAGGATTGCCTTCTGGCTGTCGACCGAGTCCGCGAAGTTGAGAAACCGTGGGTGAATCGTAAGGGACAAATGAGCGAGCAGACTGCCCAGCAGGACCAGCAGCCCAACGAACGCCACCCAGCGCGCGGTTGCGCGCGTGCGGTTCGCGGCAATGCCGGCAGGCGCGCCCTCTGACCGTGAGCCCGCGCGGGTGTCCAGCGTGCTCATGCTTCGGCGCCAGCCGCGGCGCGGTCGAGCACCTGACGCCAGCCATAACGCATCATCGTGAGATACGATTTGTCGACGTAATGGACCGCGGCGTGACGGGCCGCGCGCGCCTGCGCCGCCGTAGGGTAGACGAGATAGTCCCCGTCATCGAGGGCGATCGCACCCGCGCGGGCCATGAGGATCGCCATCAGTGCCTGTTCGAGGTAATAGGAAAAGCCATGCTGGTGCAGGAGCACGCGGGCGCAATGTTCGACGAATTCCCAGTCGATCGTCGCGCCATCGACATGACAAATGCCGACGTTGGCCCGAGGATGTACCTCGGCCCCCGCCAGGGCTGAAAGCGTTTCCACGGGTGCACCGTAGGCCGGCATGCAGTCCTGCATGTGCGCCCAAGCGGGACGGCCGATTACCTCGAGGAGCTGTGCCGGGCGGTGAAAAAAGAAAACGTCGGAATCCAGCACCAGCCGCCATGCCGCGCCGCAAGTCTGGATATCGGTCAGTTTTCGCAGGTGAATGTAACCAAGCCGGATTCGGCGAAGAAAAGGAAAACGATCCGCCGGCAACTCGCGATCGAGATTGGCGTTTATTTCTCCCTGCAAGACGAGGTGTGCGTTCGGAAAAAACCGCCGAAAGGCTGCGGTGTCGTCTGCGTCCAGCGAACCATCGTCGAACAGCCACGGCTCGATGGGGCGGCCCATCACCTGCTGCGCGGAAAGCAGCGCAATCGTCGTCAGCGGCACGTAACGCTTGCCCGTGAGGTAATGCAGTCGCAGCGGTGGTCCTGCGGCTGGCGGCGCGGGTTGGAATTTTGCCAGCCGGGCTCTCATCTCGCGACGACCCTTCCACAAATGGTAATGCCACTCGAAGCCGTCGCGCCAAACGTGCCGCGGGTAATGATACAGCAGGTAGACGATTCGCCCCGGAGTGAGCGGCGGCCGCTTTCGCTTGGGCGGCGGAATGCGCAGCGCCGCCGCGGAAACGTCGGCAGGTGAGAGGCGATCAGAGAGGCTCAAAGCGGCGCGGGCAGCCATTCAGAACTCCGCGAGGAGTCTGGCAAACGACACATCGTCCATCGTGCGGCAGGACGCATAGGTGTGGCCCCGCCATCGGCGCAGCAGGCTCGCCGCACGTTCCGCGCCGAACAGCCGGGCGAGCATTGCAAAACTGCGCGTGCCGAGCCGCGCCGTTGGCCCACGCGGAGCCTGCCGCCATAAAGCAAGCAACCGTTCGCCGAATAAAGGGTGAAAATCCTTTGGCAGTCCGCGCCAACTGCGAAACGCGCACTCGCCCGCCAGCATGCGCGCGGTGAGCGTGTCTGGGGTCCGCGGACATGCCCGCGCAAAGGCTTCCATCACCGCCAGAGAGGCCAGCGCGAGTCGCTCCCAGTGGTTCGTGAGCCGCGCGCCAGCATGCACGCCGACGATCGTGTGGGGGCCGTCCACCTTGACCACCCGCGCCGGGCGAATGGCTGCGTTGTAGTAGAACCAGATTTCCGCGACGGGATTATAGCGTGGAGAAGGCGGGAATAATGCCTCGGCCACGACTCGGATCAGATAATCGCGACGGAAGATGGGGCTGTGAGGACCAGGCTGGACTCGGAGGAAAAAATTTGGCGCATCCGTGGCGATCGGCGCCGGCGGATCGATCGAAAACGGTCCCGGTCCATCCGGGCCAAGGTCGCAGCGGGCAGTGTCCGTGTAACTGACGGCGGCGCCGGTTTCATCCATCACCGCGACCTGCCGCCGCAGCTTTTCGGTGCCGACGACATCATCGGAATCGAGAAAGAGGACGTACCGGCCGGTCGCGACCCGGAGGCCGGCCAGCCGCGCGAAAAGCAATCCTTGGTTTGGCTGTCGTACCAACTTCGTCGGTACGATGCCGAGGCGGCCGAGTACTTCGCTGGTGGGCGGACTCGAGCCATCGTCGACCACAATTTGTTCGACCACGAGTCCGCCGGTTGCGCGCGCCACGCTGGCAAACGTATGACGGATGATTTCATCCCGGTTGAAAATGGGGATGATGATCGAGAGATCCGCCGATCCCGCCATGATTATGAGGGAAGCCTCGGTCCACCCGGCGTCCGGGACAGGCTGCGGCCGCCGAAAGGGCTCGAACTTGGCGGCCGGTGGTGACCGCGCTCAGCCATGGCGGGGGACGAGCACCGAGACGCCGTTGCTTCGCTCGGTCGCAAAGGTCGCAACATCGAACCGATCGCGCATGTGTTCGACGGCCCGCCGCACCCCGACGATGGAGATGGAATCGTGCAGCACGAGGCAGCCGCGCGGCGCGAGTCGTGGCGCATACGATTCGATTTCCGCGCATGTCTGCTCGAATTGATGCGTGGTGTCGATGAACACGATGTCCGCCTGCGCGGGCAGGCCGGCGAGGGCTTGGGGATCGGTGGACAGGCCGAGATGCGGGACCGCCCATGATTGCAGGCCAAGCCGCTGGAGGTTCGAGGTCGCGGTGGCGAGGTGCCGCGAGTCCGCCTCCAAATAGTGGACGCGACCTTCCGGTCCGAGCAGACGGAGTGCCGCGGCAATATGCGAAGTAGTCCAGCCGATGAAGCAGCCGATTTCGAGGACGGTGGCGGCGCGCTTGAGCACGGTCAGGTGTCCCAGGAAACGCGCGACGCTCGGCTCGGAGGACCAGTTGATGGTCTCCCCTTCCTCGACAATGATCCGGTCCGCCGTCAACTCGGGGAAGTCAGCCACGGTGAACTCGCTCCGGTCAGAGATGCGCGCGAGAAGTTCCGCCGGGCCGAGGTTGCCACGGACATCGCCAATGGGCGGCCCGTAGTCGGCGGCCATTTCGAGGATGTCGTCGTAGATGAAACGCTTGAACAATGCGAGCCGGAGCAGGCGCAGTCGTGCCGCCAGATTGCCACGAGGAGATCTCATGTCGGTTGGAGATTAGATCCCACGCGGAGCGCGGCGCGCCAGGATCGGCGCGCACCCCGGAGTAGTACGCGACGGTGGGCGGCGCGTTCGCGCACGCTCGGTTTGGCCTCCGCCTGGGTGCGCCAATAGGCGGCGGGCAGGCGCGCCGCAGCGTGGCCGGCCCGTACCCTGGCGTCGTACCAAGCTGCGAGTAGCCGGGCGTTGCGCTCGAGCAGCAGGCTCCGTGCTTCGTCGCGCCATACGCGCCATTTCAGCTCGTGCCCGCGCAGTCGTGCCACGGTCTTGGCGAAGGCCCGCCAAAGCGCGTGCGCATCGGTGCCGCTTCCGCGCAGCCACGGCTTCTGGTGATTGAGATAGTGGAGAGCGCAGGCCTTGCCGCCGGCGTCCTCGAGTGCGAAACCAGGGTTGGGAAAGTTCCATGCGCGATCGAGCCAGCCGACCTTTCCCGCCAGAACGTAGTTCAGCACCGTCTGATCCCAGTAGGTGCACTTCGGCCCATCGCGGGCAAGGAGAGCCCAGGCGCGGCCGGCGACGTCCGATTCGCGCCAGCCGCCGAGATCAACCACGAGGAATCCGGAATTAAAATACGGCGCTGCCGGATCGATGTGCGGTTGCGGCAGCCAGGGGCAATCATTGCCCAGCGCACCCACCATCGGATCCTGAACCGCCAGCACAAGGTTCGCCCCCATCGGCCGGGTCGCGACCGCGTGGAGATCGGCCAGCACGAGGAAATCGCAATCGACATAGACCACCCGCGACGCGGCCACGAGTTCGGGCAGCAGCAACCGCGCATACACCATCGGGCCCTTCCGGCCATTGTCACGAAAACGCGCGAGATTCGTGCGATCGACCACGATCCGGCGGCAGATGGCGCGGGGATGGATGCGGGCGATACAGGTCACCAGCCGCTGCCACGACGCGTTCACGATTCCGCCATCGAGGACATGCAACGTGAGTGAACGCTGCCGATCGGCGAAGAACGCCACGCTGGCTGCCGCGACGAGCAGGCCATGAAAATACATTTGGTCGCTGGCGAACGCGACGTGAAGCTCGGGTTCCAGGCTGCCCTCGGATGGACGCGGCAGCGGCGGTCTCGGTCCGGAGGCGGTCATCCGCGGATGGGGAGCACCGTCGGTGCTGGCCGCGCGATTTCGAGGACCGCACCTTCGTTGATAAACAGCGTGGCCGGAGGGAGGCCGCGAAAAAACGTGAGCCGGGCTCCGGTGGCTGCAGCGTTCTCCCGTAGAAACCGTTTGGTCGAGTGGTCGGAACCCGCGTCGTCGGTGTTATCCACGTACAGCAGTCCGCCGGCCTTCAACTTGGGCAGAGCCGCCTGGATGCAGGCCAGCCGCGGGCCGCCGTCGACGAATACGAGATCGAGGCTGTGATCCGGAATGGCGCGAAAGTCGCACATGTGATCCGCCTGCCAGCGGTATTCCAGCCGAAGATTACTCAGGCCGCGCCGGGCGGCCTCGGCTTGGAGAAATGAAAACCAGTCTTCGTTCGCCTCGATTGAGAAGACGTCCGCGCAGCGCGCGGCGAGCCAGAACGTGGACATGCCGGCGCCGATTTCGAGCGCCCGGGCAGCCGGCGCGATCCGCCGGGCCAAGTAATTGATCGCTGGATACGGAATCCACGGCAATTCGGGCCGCCGGCCGCCGGCTTTCGCCCGCAACCACTGCGTGAAGCACAGGGGCACACGCAGCCACTCCCCAAGCGGGGCCGTGTCACCGTCCGTTGTGCGAAAGCGGGTGCGGGTGCTCATAAGGTCGTCCGGGACCTGCGCGGCGTCCGGGAACGGGCAGCGTGGAGTCGCGATCGCCAGGAATTGGCCGGATTAGAAGCGAACATGGTCAAGGTGCCGAACGACCTTCAAAGTGGCCGCACGCTCCCTGCCAGCGGATCCGCGCCGCCGGGCTCGACCACGCGCGATGGTGCAGCCAGGCCCTGACCTGGCGGAGCGGCAGGGTCCAGCGCGGAATCGCCGGCCACGGATTGGCGTCATGCCGCGTGAGCACCTGCATCCATGATTTTTGGATACCGCGATTGAGCCGCGCCAAATAATCCGGATCCAGGCGCGCGGACGGGATGAGATGTGTGAGCACGAGCTCCGGGAAATACGCGGCCTGCCAGCCATGCCGCAGCGCCGTGAACACGATGTCGTTGTCACCGCCGGAGGAAAGGTCGCCGCCGCGGCGGTCGGTCAAGGGAATCGGCACCGTCTGCGCAGCCCAGTCTTGCGCCACGCTGGCGCGCAGCCCCATGCCAGCGCCGATCGGCGCGCAATCCGGATATTCGTTGCGCAACGCTCCCCGCGGCCGAAGCCCTTCGGAGATCTGTGGTACATCGCCGAGATCGCGCAATGCGAGCAATCCGAAGAATTCCTGCTGCCAGCCGACCGTCGCCCGCGAAAATTCCGGTCGGCTTTTTCCGCCTAGTACCCCGACCTTGGGGTGCGCGGCAAACAGGCGCACCACGTGAGCTAGATAATCAGGTGCGAGCACGTTGTCATCATCCACCAGCACGAACTGGCTTGCGCACGAGGAGAGGAAGCCGCGCCGCCGCGCAACGCTGAGCCCCAGGTTCGGTTCGCGAATCACGCGAAGATTGTCGGGTGCCGCCGCCGCGAAATCCGCCGGCGCGACGGCGGGCACGGACGCATTGTCGACCAGAATCGTTTCCCATTCGGTCGGAGGAAGGGTCTGGTCTGTGAGCGCCCGCAGCACACGCTGCAGCCTCACAGCGTCCGGTCGATGAGTGGGAATGACAACGGCGAGTTCCATCGTTACGTTGCGCTGCGGATCTCAGCGGGCAGGTTCGCGGCACGCGGCGCCAGCACGGGGCGGCTGGACCGCCGCGGCAGCCGGTCCTTCCAGGCCAGGGCGTGCTTCTCGACGAGGTGCCAGCTCAGAACCGCCACGCCGGCAGTGGCGGCAACGTTAAGCCCGAGAAAAACACCGACGCCCCAGCGCTGAAGATGAAAATACGCCAGCGTCTGTTGGAGTGGATACGCGAAGATGTAGAGCCCGTAACTGTAGTCGCCGCCCAGCCGTCGTTCGATGTCCGGGGCGCGCCAGTTCATGGCGACTCCGAGCACCACGAGGCAGAGGAGCAGGGGGCCGAGCAGCCCATAGCCCCCAACCCAGCAGCTTGTGATCAGCGCCACCGCCGCAGCCGCTGCCAGGTACTTTGCACGCCGGGTTCGCCACCATCCGGCGGGCACCAGCCCCGCGATGCCGCCCGCGGCGAAAAATGCGACCATATCACGGTTGACAATTTTGAAAAAAAGCTGCCGATGCGGCACCAAATGGTCCCACAGAAATACCGTGAGTACGGCTGCGCCGGCCAGGCAGGCGAAGCGCGGACGCAGGCGGAGGAGGCCGAGCCAGCCGACGAATGCGACAATCGCGTAGCAGGCGAGCTCGTATTCGAGTGTCCACAACGAGCCATTCCAATCGCTATTCCAATATACGCCAAGTGGCAGGCTGTTGATGTCGATTTGCTGACGCGGGCGAAGCAGATTATGCCAGAGATATCCCGAGCCGGCCGGCCACGTCCAGGTCCCCGAATATCCGCCGGCCGTGATCGGCGCCAACACGAACGCTGTCAGGGCGAGACACACCCATAGCGCCGGCATGATCCGTAGAAAACGGTGCCACAGGAACAGCCGGGTGTCATTGAGCCGGACTTCGCTCCGCACAATGAGAAAGCCGCTCAACACGAAGAAACCCTTCACCGCCAGGCCGCCGAGGAACTCCGCTTGATTGAACCACGCCGCCTTGATCGGCTCGCTGCCGAATCCACCAAGGAAATACGCGTGACTGTAAATGACCGCCAGCGCGAACAGCAGCCGCAGGCAGCCAATGGCCGCTTGACGTGAACTGGCTTCGGAACGCACCTGATCGCGCGAGGTCTGGTTCATGCCACTGGCGCAAGCCGAGGCGAGGCTTGCGCAGCGGCCAGCCAGCGCCGCCATTCTGTTGTCCTATAGTTCAGCTTGGCTACGTTGACGTAGTGCAGCACAACGCAGGGAGGCGGCTCATCTGGCAGCACGTCGCACAGTCGATATTCGTCAGCCGGCAGCGCCTCCGCTCCGGTCGAGGCGAAGTGCAGTGCCGTGAGCGTCTGCTCGATGAGCGTGTGGCGGCGCTGTGCGTCGTCGAGCCGTGCGCAGAACCATTCGAAATGCTCCCAATCGATGCGCCCGTCATGAATTGCCGTGAGTCCCGCGTTGACGTTAGGGCGGACGTCATGGCCAAGCAGCGAATGCGCTTGGGCGGATGAAAGCACGTAACCGCGAAACTGCGCCTCGAACATGTGGAGCTGTCCGGCGGGTTGTGCGGCCCATGCGAGAAGGTGTTTCGGTCGGGAAAAGAAAAGCATGTCGCTGTCGAAATACAACGAAGGTGTCGTACAGCCTGCGCGAAGATCCATGAGCTTCCGCATGAGGACCACCCGACCGCGGATCGCATGCAGGACGGGAAAACGGTTGCGAGGAAGATTTGTTTCGATCCGATCGCGAATTTCCGCCGACGCCACCAGTCGGGCGTGCGGAAAAACGCTGCGTAGAAGCTGCAGGTACTTTGGGCCCAGTGTGCCATCATCGAAAAACTCGAGCGGCAAATGGCAGCCTGCAGCGAGTTCGAGCGATTGCGCGCAGAACACTGTCTGATGCCAAAAACGCTGGCCCGTGAGAAAACGGCATGCTGGCCAGTCGGACCGAGAGGTGGGCAACACGAGCGGAGCGAGCTTTTCCGCCGCGACCATCATGGCGCGCTCACCCAACCAGGCACGTGTCTGTGCGCCGGCTCCATGTTCGAGCCGCCGGCGCGCGCGGGCGATCGGCCGGAACACGAGCCGATAGGCCAAGCGGCCGCCAGGCGTAGGCCGCGGACGTGATCGTGCGACGTCAACCGCAGCGCCGAGTTGCCGCCGGCATGCCGCCAGCATGGCTTCTGGCGTGATGGTGGTCATGCACGCCAAGTGGCGAGGGCAGTCGGTGCGCCAGTGCCGCGGCTCGGTGGCGCGGTGGTGGCAGCCCTGGCAGGATACCGGCGCGATGACTGCGACGTGGTCCGAGGCAGCGGCACCGATCGTCTCCGGCGAGGTCGAGCCCCAGGCACAAACTGTCGGCGCGCCTGCCGCCAGCGCCAGATGCAGCGGACCGGAGTCGATGCCGACGAAGAGCCGCGCGTGCTGCAACAGCGCCAGCAACTCGAGCAGCGACAATCGCTCGCGCCAGTCGATCACGCCGGGAAACGTAGTCGAAGTCCGACCCGTGACGGTGGTGAGCCGATCCGATCCGACTTGCACGATCGGCATGTTGGCATCTTCGCGTAAACGCGGTAGAAGTCCGGTCCAGCCTTCGAACGTCCATTCGCGGGCCGGCCACGTTGGACCCGTGTGGACGACAATGAACCGTCCCGACGGCAACGCGGAGCTTTTCAATCGCCGGGTGACGCGCCGCCACGCGGAGCGCGGCGGCGTTAGCCGGAGCGGGGCGGGAGTTGCGGTGCCGAGCACTTTCGCAAAGCAGCCCAGGAGTGAGCCGACTCGCGGCACCTGCGCATCCGTTTCATCCGGCAGGGTGGGAGCGACGTAGCGTATGTGCTGGCCGAACCGGTGGAGCAGGTAAATCGCCGCGCTGTCGCTCGGCATCGCCCTTGTGAACCCACTGCTGCAACCCACCAGCGAAATTAGCGGTCGCGCCGTCACGAAAATCGACACCTCGCCCGGATGCGCCCGCTGGTATTCGATCAGGCATGCCAGCGCTGCGAGCGCGTCGCCAATTCCCGCCCGCCGTTCGACCGCCAGCCCGGCTCGCCGCTGCACGACGGTCAACCACAGGATGTGGAGCACATCGGCGCAATCGGCCGGTCGATGGCAGAGTGCGCGGAGAACGCTAACGACCCCTTTCATCGATACGGCATGAACTTTCGGAATCAGAGGGGCACGGTTTTCGAGCCGACAGGAAAAACGGACGGGCTCGCGGTGCAACTCCGCCTGGCGGCGTAACCCAGCGCCCCTTCGAAAATCGCCTGGAGTGTTCGCGGATTGAATTCGCCGTCGGCCGCCCGTCCGGCCGCCTCGCCCAATCGATGCCGCAACGCAGCGTCGTCGCGTAAACGCGCCATGGCCCGCACCACGCTCGTCGGATCGGGATCATTGACGACCAGGGCGGCTCCTGATCGCTTGGCCCACTCGACACAAGTTGCATAGTCAGGCGCCCAAATCAGCAGCGGTTTTCGAAAGCGGCAGTATTCCGGAATTTTCGAAGGAAAACTGTAACGCGCAATCGCCTCCCAGTCGAAAGGTACCACGACCAGCAAAGCACTGGCGGCCGAGATGGCTGCTTCAAACGGGCCGCCCTTCAGGAAGCCGCGATAATTATCCTTGATGAGATTCATCCGATCCGTCGGCCACCGCGGGTCCGGACCATATAGCCGGAGTTCGTGAGTGCAGCCCGCCTCGGCGAAAGCACGGCAGAGTGATTGCACTTCATGGGAGTAGCAGTTTTGAAACGAACCGGCATAGGCCGAATGAAATGGCGCATTGCTCTCGCTGGCGGCGGCCGGAGTCCCCGATCCCGGAATGGGTGGCAGAACCTCCGCGCCGGGTTTTGCCCCCAGCGCATCCCTCAGCCCCGTGGAGATGCAAAGGACGGCGTCACTCGCGCGATAGAGCCGTCGAATCTGACGCTCGGCCAGCATTCGCAGGGCACGCGGGCCCTGTTGCCACGTGGGTGCCCAATCGTGAAACACCGACACGAGCGGACAATTCCACGCCGCGGCGAGCCGCCGGGCCGGGATATGGAGTGAACCCTCGGCCAGCGTGAGAATAACGTCGGGTTGGATCGTTTGCATCAGCCGCTTCAAGGTCGATCGCGAAACGGAGCATCCGAACGCCGCGTCGAGTGCGGCCGCGAGGAATAAATAGCGCGAATTTGATATGCGCGCGAACAGGCGGCTGCGGGGTAGTTCGACTATATTGCCGTCGACGGGCCGAGCGGCAGAATCATGAGCGGAAACCAAACTGAAACGGGAGCTGAGCAGTGCGAAGTGCCGGTGGATCAGCAAGGCGCCCGACGTAGTGTCGCGCGCCACCACGGTGGAAAGGTAAAGAACCCGAATCGGACGCCGGTCGAAGCCGAAGGCCTCGGCGGCTATGTCCCGGCTGATGGATGGAGAACTCGACAAGGGATCGGCGAAACTCATGCCAGGGCGAGACGCGTTGCGGCGATGACTTCGCTCGCCAGTAATTCAGTCAGACAACGCGGTTCGTCGAATCGGCAGCGTTGGCAACGGTTTTCAAAGGTACCCAGCCGATCGGGCGAGCAGGGATAGCGCAGGGAAATCACGTGAGCTCTGGGGGTGCGCGGACCGAAGCGTATTGCGCTCGTCGAACCCAGGAGTGCAATGACCCGCGTTCCGGAGGCGGCGGCCAGATGCATGAGCCCGGTATCACCGCCGATGAAGGCGAAACTTCGAGCAAAGATTGCGGCGTACTCGCGGAGCGTGAATCCGCCGACTGAAAGGGCGACATTGGGCGCTTTGATTCGACGAAAGAATTCGCCGATTTGGTTTTCGCCGGGTCCGCCAATCACCAGAAAATCACGCTGATGGTCCATCGACAGGGCGACCAGCAATTCTGCAAATCGATCGAGTGGCCATTGCTTGAGCGCCGACCGGCCGCCGGAGGGATGCAAGACAACCAGCGGCGCGGTGCGCGGAAAAATCGCCGCCAGCTTCGCGTCCGCCACAGCGCGATCCCCGTCGCTCAACCAGACTTCGAGCGGCCCGCTGGCCGATGAAGCGCCCAACGCACGCAGGAAACTGAGGCCGTGCTCGGTCTCATGCTCGATACGCGGGTTTGTGACAACGACATCGGGGGGAAAATCGGGCAGCCATGCCGGCGGCGAGTTGACCACGACCGATTCCTGATGCGCGACAACGGCGGCACGCCCGGCACAAAGGTGGGCGAGATAATGGGCCCCGTAATAATCAGCGTCGCGACGCGGGATTAGAACTAGATCGAATCGCCGGCCCCGCAACGCGCCAAACCGCGTCCGCAGCGCGGCCCACCGAAACTGCCACGGGCGCCAAATTGCTTCGAACGAAATGTGCTCCCAATTGTAAGTGACCACACGGTCGACAAAGGGACAATATTCGACGAGTTCGCGGCAGGAGCCTTTGACCACCAGCGTAATCCTGGCGCGCGGCGCGGCTTTTCGCAGTTCACGCAGGAACGGCGTCGAAAGCACCACGTCGCCAAGCTCGTCCGGGCGGATCACCAGTATGCCACGCGCCTCCTCCACAAGAGGGGCGTGAAATCTGCGCCCCATTATCCGGCGATACTGGCGACGAGGCGCCAGCCATCCCCAAATCGAGGAGGCAGCGGCCAGCCGGACAAATTTATAGGGCTGTTCACGGATAAACCATCGGACGCGGCGAAGACGAGTCCGCATCAAGGGTGCACGCTGGGCGCGGCGGGGCGCGCAATCCATGATCGGACAACATCCTCGTAGCGCCGCAAAGTCGCCGCGTGCAACGCGAGGAGTCGCCGGCTTTCGGCGTCGCGAACCTCGAGCGCCTGCCGCACCGCGGCGCGGATCGCGGCGCCCCGTGCTTCCTTCACATAGTAGCAAGGTAACTCGAGAGTTTCCAACATGCCCAGTCTCGAATCGGTCCCGACCGAGACGGAGGGTATGCCGAGTCCGGCGGCGGCGACGCCAGCGTGAAGCCGGTTGAACAGGCCGAATGCAGCGTCGCGCACGACGGCAAAGTACTCCGATGAGGTACGGGGATGGACGCGCGGCAATGCCGGCCACAGCCGGGTGGCCAGTTCCATTTCACCAGCGCTATGACATAGGAAGAGCGGTTCCCAACCAGTCGCGGCGAGATCGCCGACCACCGCGCGCATGGTCTGCTGCCACTCTTCGGCATCGATCCTCTGTCCCCAATCGTAGTGCCCGCCGCGCTCCATGTAATTGATCAGGACCTTCCGGCTCGGCGTCCCGACTGGACGAGTATAACGCTGCGCCGCCAGAAAAGCGGGACAGCAGAGGCGCATCGTGTCGTGGCCGAGTGATGCAAACAGTTCTTGCGATAGCTTGTCACGGACGATCGTGACGGCGGCGGTGCGGAGCATCAGCCGGATGAATTCTTCATCGGGATTGCCGCACAGCGTCTGCGGGACGCGTTCGCAGGGATAGCAGGAACCGGCGCCGAGATTCAACACGGGCACGCGCCCGGCAAGCCGGCCGAATATATTGCGCCAAATCGCGTCGGCCCATTCCGATTTACGGCAATCTTCCCAGATAACCGGCGTGCCGCACTGGAAAATGAGGTCGCAACCGTCGTAGCGGCTGAAGCCGCGCGCGGGAAGCCACCGCAGCGCGAGGCGCTGCAACCGACGGAGCACCCGGAGCGGCAATCGATCCAAGGGCGACGTGAAGAGCTGGCGCAACGGATGCCACGAAGGATAGGCGGAGCAAGGCTGGTGCTTGTTGATCGCGACGATCTCCACCGCCTGCCCACCGAGCAGCCGCTCCACCACGTGCAGCAAGCCTTCGCGGATGAAATTATCACCGGGATTATGATCCAGCGTCGTCAGCAATCCCAAACGCAGTGTCATTTAGAACCGAAGAAGCCCGGCTTCCCGCGCCCAGCGGATAGTTCGTTCAATGCCGAGGCGGAGCGCAACGGAAGGACTCCACGCGAGGGCGCGGCTCGATTCTTCCATTCCGAAACAGCGATGCACATAGGGCCACGTCGGGACGGCGAGGTAGGCTAGGGTATCAAAGTGCCGGAAACGGCGGAAATAACGCGTGGTGGCGTGAACGTAGAGCCAGTCGGTCAACCGCCACGGACCCGGCGCGAAATGAACACCAACGGCGCTGGCACACATCTGAAAGATCTCGCCGACCGTCGCCGCCTGGCCCACGAGATTACAGAGACCGGTGTGGCTGGAACCGGCGGCGGCAAGCAAGCCGGCGGAAACGTCATCATTGTGCACTGGACTCCAATAGCGTCCGGCATAGATTGGCAAAAACTCGGCCAGCCGGTTGCGCTGGAGGATTGCGTCGGCGAACTCGACGACGAAGTTGGGCCAGCCATCGCCATATACATTGCCGATGCGAAGGGAAATCGCAGGAAGGCCGGAGGCATTGAGCGCCAGCGCCGCAGCTTCCGCGGCGCGCTTGCTCTCGCCGTAGGTACTGATGACCCGCCCGACGTCTCCGGGTGCCGCGGGAATGGCGCGACCCGCAAAGCCCCCGGCGGCCTCTATGCTGCTGGCATGAACAAACCTTTGCGCACCGGCATGACGGGCAAAGCGCGCCATCGTGGCCGTCCCGCCGGCATTCAGTGCGCTCATTTTTTCGACGTCGCCAAAATACTCGAGCGAGGCGGCAAGATGAAAAATGACATCATAGGCGGCGGGAGTGGAGAAAAGCCCTGCCACCGTTTCCGGAGCATCGAGATTGCCCGCGACATACGTGATGCGAACGTCCCGGGGCAAGTCCGCCTTCCGCGGATCGCGGGTCAGGGCCGTGATCTCGTAGCCGGCTTGCGCGAGGCGGGGCAGGAAAGCTTTTCCGACCACGCCGGTGCCGCCGGTGACAAACGCCTTCATGGCGCGGGCTGGCGCACGGCGCCGTCGCCACAGCGGCGCACAATCAACATTTGTTTTCCCCGGGCCGTGCGGGGCAGCGCGTCGACGTACTCCAACGTGAGACTCAAATCCTCTCCCAGCCGATCCGCGACCAGGTTGCCGATCGCAGTCACATCACCGCGGCCGAAGCCGGCAAGAGTGACGAGCTTCAGCACGACACTCCCCGGTTCGTCCTGAACGAACTGATGCGCAAATACGCGTCGAAATTCGTCGGTGTGAAAGTTGAGCGCCGACAGGGGCACGCGCCGGCCATGGCGGCCGAGCAGGTAGTCGTCGGTGCGTCCATCAATGCTCGCGAGGACGATTCCGGGGCGTCCGCAATGCGGACAGGATGGACCCAGGGTGGCGCGATCCCCGGTCCGATAACGGATGAAGGGCGTCGCGTGGTTGCCGAACCCCGTCAGCACGATTTCACCGGAGTCGCCGGGTTGGCCTGCCGGACTCCCGTTGTCCTGGATGAGTTCCAGCACCCCGGATTGTGGCCAATGGTGGAAGGCGTCGCTTTGTTCGCAGCCCGAGGCGAAGCCGGCGAGTTCCGACATGCCATACCACGAAAAGATTCGTGCGGATGGAAACGTGGCCGCAAGTTCCTGCCGCTGGAGCGACGAGAGGGTTTCTGACGCTAGCAGGATTCCGCGCACGCCGGCCAACGCATCGGGCGGTGGCAGCAGCTTGGCAAACGCCGTTGCCGTGGACGGGAATCCCACGATGAATTGCGGCTTCCAGGCCCTGACGCGATCCCGCCAGATCGGTTGATCGGTCGCAGTCAAGGCGTGGATGGAAAGAAACAGCTGGCCATCGTTTCCGCCGAGCCGCACCGGAGCTTCTTCGGTGAAGGCCCAGGTGAGATCCACGTAGCGCGCTCCGGGCCGATAACCGGCACGGGCCCACATCGCCCGTCGCCAGGTTTCAAATACAAAGTCGTAGCTCGCAGCGTCGACCATGAAATGCAGCGGTTCGCCCGTCGTGCCGCCGGAGGTTACGGGTCGCAGGCCGGACCGGGGAAAACCGCGAGATTGAAACTCCTCCGGCGCGGCGCGCAGTTCGTCCTTGGCCAGAAATGGCAGCCTCGCGAGGTCGGCCAGGCGCCGCAGTGGTGTGGTGATGCCCGCCGCAGCGAACTTGCGGGCGTGGCCGGGAACGTTCGCGCGGGCGTGTGCAACGAGATGATTGAGCTGCCGTAGCTGCCAGGCCTCGGCTTCGTCGCCGCTCCAGCGATCGGTGCGGGCCAGCAAAGGATCGAGCCGCGCGGCGGGTTCCCGCCAGCGACGATAAGGGGGAAGGCGCCGCCGCAGCGCCGCGTCCACTCGCACCGGAAGTCTGGCCAATGGCATCATGGCCTTGGCCGGCCCCACGCCACCACCGAGTGTTCGTATTCCCCGCCCAAGCGTAAAAGCGTGGTCCAGGCCAGGACAAACAACCGGCGTTTGAACCGTCCGCGCGGCGTCAGTCGCGTCAGCATCGGCGTTACCGTGGCTCCTTCGGCCTCGTAACCGGAATGCACGAGCAGGGACCGCAGGGCGGCTGCGGTCCAGCGGGTGACAAAGTCAGGCGGATACCCTGCACGCTGTCGCACGCCGGGCAGCTTGAGCGAGCGCCGCTGGCTCGGAGCGCTGACGTATAAATGTGCGTTGGCGAATCGGCGCCGCAAATCCTCGACGAAGCGCCTCGGCTGCGGCAGTCGCACGATGCTCTCCAGGATGAAAATCGCGGCCGGCGGCGGGCCGTCCGTGCCATCGGGGCAGAGGGAATGCTCACTGGGAAAACCATGGCGGCGGAGGACCGCGACGTGGCTGGCCAGTGGATCCGCCGTGCGCACCTCGAAGCCCGCGTCGCGCAGCTGCCACGCAAAGCGGCCGCATTCCGAGAACAGTTCGATGACCGGTGCGCCTGGCGGCAGATGACGCCGCGCCCACGCGAGTGCATGGCGCTCCACCGGCGGAGTGTCGGCGGCCAGGGGCGTGCGGTCGGTGCGCAGTTGAGTGAGCAACTCGTCGCCGTAGGCGGCAAAATCGGGAAAGACAGGCGAGACTGCCGGCACTGGGTTCACGAACTGGACGCCGCTTTCGGGACATTCGAAATACGCGCAACCGGGCAACCATTCGGTCGGCCGAGCATCGACTTCACGCAAGGTGATCGGGCTTTGGAGGATCATCTGCCCGCGCCAACCCCGGTTCGCCATGGCAGCAGGGGTGCGACCACTCCCAGCCGGTTGTCATTGCTTTCACCGAGCGCTCCGCCCACCGCTTCGACTGAAAACGGGGCAACTGCGTCCACCGACAATACCGCGGCGACCATCGGCACATCGATTCCGATCCAGAGATAGAAGCGTCCCCGGTTGAGAAAATGCGGGGGAAACTCGACCTCGCTGACATGCGTCCCCGCTTCACGCGGGCGGCCGGCGCCGCCGTTTCCATCGCAGTCGGTCGTGCTCAGGACCACGCTTCCGTCGTGGGCATGCAACCGGAACCCGACACGCAAGGACCGCATCGCGGCGGTGAGTTCCCACGAAAGCCGCACGCGAAACGCCTCGTGGTTGGGCAGCGACTGCACCGGCTCGCCCGCGGCATTGAGAATCTCGACGCGGTGCAGGATGAACGGATGATTCGGTGCCCGCACGGCATCCTGCCGGGTAAGAGCGGCGGAACCGCCGTCATCCAGGTAACGGGCAATTGTGGTGGCAGGATCGCCGTGCCGGTCGACCCGGCCCTCCCGTAACAGCACAACGGACGAGCACAGCTTTGCCACCGTCCCCATGGTGTGGCTTACGAATATCACCGTGCGCCCATCGCGCGAAATCGCGTCGATTTTGCCGAGGCATTTCTGCTGAAACTGGGCATCACCGACTGACAGCACCTCGTCAACGATCAGAATGTCCGGTTCCAGATGCGCGGCGACGGCAAATGCGAGCCGCACGTACATGCCGCTCGAGTAATGTTTGACCGGCGTATCTACAAATCTCGTGATCTCCGCGAACGACACGATATCGTCGAACTTGCGGTGGATATCCGCGCGCGGCATCCCGAGAATCGCGCCATTAAGAAACACGTTTTCGCGACCGGTCAGTTCAGGATGAAATCCCGTGCCGACCTCGAGCAGGCTCGCAACCCGCCCGCGAATTGCAATCCGGCCCGTCGTCGGCTCCGTGATTCGCGAAAGAATCTTGAGCAGCGTCGATTTGCCCGCGCCGTTCCGACCGATGATCCCCACCACGTCGCCGCGTTTCACCGAAAACGAGACATCGTGCAATGCCCAGAATTCGCCGGGATCATGATCGTCCGCGTCGCGGTGGCGGAACGGTGCTTGTAGCGCGTGCGACAGCATGTCGCGCAGCGTGTCGTGCCGCACGGTACCGAGCTGGTATTTTTTTCCGAGGCCTTCGATGCGAATCACGTTGTCGTCCATGTCGCTCAGATCGTGTCGGCGAATGTCCGCTCGGACCGGCGAAAATACCATAGCCCGGTCACGACCAGCACCGTCGCCACGACCAGGGAGATGGCGAGCAGCCTGGGCTCGAGTTTGAAATCCCCCGCGAGCAGGCACCAGCGAAACCCATCGATGACGCCGGTCAGCGGATTCAGCGCCAGCAGTTCGCGCCAGTTTGGCAGGTTGTCCGTGCGAAACCCGACCGGCGTGATGAAAACACCGACCTGCAGCAGGAACGGCACGAGAAAGCGGAAATCGCGATACTTCACCGTCAGGGCCGTCAGCCAGAGACCGGCACCGAATGCAATGGCCAGCGCGACAAAGATAAGAACCGGCAGGAGCAATACGCGCCACGTCGGTGCGACGCCAAACCACGCGGCAAGCGCGGAGTAAAGGCCCAGCACGATCGCAAAGTCGATGAGCGCGACGGCGAGCGCGGACAGCGGCACGACGATTCGCGGAAAGTACACCTTGGAAATGAGGTGGGCGTTCGAGAGCAGGCTGCCGCTGGAACCGCCAAATGCCGCCGAGAACAGTTGCCACGGCAGCAGGCCAGCCAGGACGAGCAAGGGATACGGCACATTGCCGGCCGGCATGTGAGCGAGCCTGCCGAATACAAATGTGAACAGGACCATCGTGACGATCGGCTGAAGCAGCGCCCAAACCGCGCCCAGCACGGCTTGCTTGTAGCGCACCTTCACGTCGCGCCACGCGAGAAAGAACAGCAATTCGCGATAAGCCCACAAGTCGCGCCAGTAGTGTTGATCCGCGCGACCCGCTTCGAGGATTAACTCGGTCTGCGGTTCCGAAACGGAGAGGGTGTCCATCGTGTAATCAGCTCGCGGCGGCATCGCGCGAGAGTTTTTCCAGCACCAGTTCCCACGAATATACGTCCACCAGCGGCGCTTCGTGCAAGATTCGTACCGCCGTGCCGAGCCGCGCCAGCTCTCCTTTCACGAATGACAGCGAGAAATCGGCGTGTACATGGTGCGGATTGTAGCCGTGGCCCGTCTCCGCGCAGTATCGGCGATACGCCATCTCGTCAGGGCAATAAATAATCAGCCGACCACCGCATTTTAGCACCCGGAGCCATTCGGCCAGTACGGCGCTTACGTCAACAAAGTCCTCCAGCACGTGCGAACTGTAGACGAAATCGAGCGTGCCATCCGCGAACCATACCAGGTGCGTTGCATCACCGCCGAGTTGCACGGGCATCGCGCCAACGTTCGTATACGGTTGCGGCATGTCCATGCGGATAGCATGGGAGGTAATGGGGTCGCCGCCGAAACCGATGTCGAGTCCGTAGCCGGCGCAAAATTGCGCGAGGCGTTCGCGGCATTTCGCGGTTTCGCTGGCCGGCGCGGAGCTCCGGCGTGTCATGCGATGATACAAGCTCCGACCCACGGTCTCAAGTCCGACGGGCCGCAAGCCGCGGCGAATTGCTCGAATCAGGAGGCTGGGGTTTGAAGAAATGGCAGTCATCTTCGAACTAACTCGAGAGTTCGATTCTTAGCCGTTCGGTGAACCGCCCGAAGTTGAACTCCCGCGCGCGGTCGAGGATCGCGGATTCGTCCCAATCGCGCTGCAGCGCCGTTACCGCCGCGGCGGCGATGCCGGGGACGTCGCCGTAATCGGCCAGGACGCCGGTTTCGGGCGTGATCACTTCCGGCACGCCGCCGGCGCGGGCGCCGAGGCAGGGGCGGCCTTGCGCCATCGCTTCGAGGAAGACCAGGCCGAAGCCTTCCTTCTTGCTCGGCAGCGCGAAGAGCCGGCAGGTGCGGAGTTCGGTGGCCAAT
>ORMF010436842.1_pt1 | contig 24048 bp, 16 predicted proteins | sample 1779871 | NCBI WGS metagenome assembly ORMF01 (sample SAMEA104232316, study PRJEB22302) | groundwater metagenome | biome: forest; feature: aquifer; material: groundwater | place: USA | collected 2011-08-07 | depth 5.4 m | reverse complement strand
CCCGCTGAGCACCTCCGGCCGCGACGATAGATGGTTCTGGGCCGGCGGAGGCTACGGCCGGGCCTGCTGCTCGGCGGCCCACTTCTCGCGCGCAACCTTCAGGGCCGCGTCGAGGAACGCCGTGATCGTCGCCGGCCCAATGGCCAACGGGTGCACGCCAGCCGGACGCGGCTTCTCGAGATCGCGCGAAAGTTGGAAAAGCCCGCCTGGTGTCATGAAGGGATGATTTGGCAGCAGCACTTCGAAGGGACCCAAGTGCTTCAGTCGCTCGACGCTCTGGATGTACTTTGCGGTCCACTGCGGCCCGAAGTTCAAGCCGAGACCACCGGGGCTCAGGGTGCGGTAACGCTTGCCACGGTCGTAGACTGGATACTCTACTGTCAGCGAGCCGGGCGTGTGTCCGGGCGATACGTAGAATTTGAAGACTGTAGCGCCCAACGTGATGGTGTCGCCGTCCTTGATGACGAGGTCCCGCTTGAGCGCGCTCGCTGGCGATCCACGCTCGTGCAGATCCCAATCCTCGGCCGACATCCCGACTCGCGCGCCGGTCTCTTTCTGAATCCTGGCGGCGCCGCCGGAATGATCGCCGTGCGCGTGGCTGACGAAGACGTACTTGATATCGGTCGGCTGGAAGCCGAGCCTGCGAACACTGTCGAGCACGAAGTTGGCCGTCTCCGGATATGTGGCGTCGAGGAGCGCCATTCCACCAGTCGTGTTGATGAGGTAGGCGCTGACGCCGTGGAGACCCACGTAGTACACGTCGTCGAAAATCTTGAACGGGGGATGTCTCTGAAACGGATCGGTCCCACGCGTGTCCCAAGGAACCCACGGGGCCTTCAGATTCCAAGGGTTGTCACGCTGAGCGGTCAGCGGCGTCACGACGAACACGCCGAAGAGCACGAGGGCTGCGACACAACGACCGATTGTCATGCTAGACCCCAATCGCCGGTTCATCCTGTCAACCAAGTGGTGGAGAAAATATCCGGCAGTAGCACGACCAACCCTCGCTGAAGGTCAAGGAGAATTAGCCGTCAGTCCGATCAGTTGCCGATGCCAAACACATGGTGGAGGGTGCGAATAAAAATCATGCCGCCGGAAATCGCCGGCGTCGTCATGATGACCTCACCCATCGGGTTGACAGCGAGGACCTCCAGCTTCGCCCCTGGCTTCACGACGAAGACGTCGCCGTCTTCGCTGGCGAAGTAGAGTCGGCCATCGGCGGCAACCGGCGAGCTGGTGAACCCGGAACCCAGGTGCTGCAGCCGTCCGAGGTACTTCCGTTCCCCGGTCTTCGCGTCATAGGACCCGAGAATGCCGTTCACGTTGATGGAGTACAGCACGTCTCCGTAGACGATTGGCGTCGGCGAGAACGCTCCGCCGCGGGTCGAACTCCACGCCACGAATTCGCTGGACTCGCGCCCCGGCCTGAGCGTGAGGTCGCCACTGGCATCGGGCTTGATCGCCAGCATCGGTTGAATGCCAACATTCCCGCTCATCACGAAGATCAGCCCCGCACCGGCAATCGGGGTCGGTATGACGATGTCGGATGGCGCCGCGATCGACCAGAGCTCCTTACCGGTCATCGGATCGTACGCGCGAGCCCTGTCGCCTCCGTTCGTCACGATTTGAGTACGGCCGGTCCCTTCGTAGATCATCGGGGTACCGTACGAGCTGTTGGTATCCTCTTCCCGTGGGACGCGCCATCTCTGCGTGCCGTCGCTCACGTTGAACGCGGCAATGAAACTGGCAGTCGTCTTTGGAGCGGGTGCGGGCTTTGGCGCGGGTGCAGGCTTCGGCGCCGCGGTTTGTTCGGGGCGCGCTTCGGCCATGCCCGCCGCCACGGTTCCCGCCATCGGCGGGCCGCCTCCGGTCGACACATCCGCCTGGATGATCACCATGTCACGGTAGATCACCGGCGAGCTGGCAAAGCCGTAGCCCAGTTTTCCGATGCCGACGTCCTTTTTCCAAACAAGGTTCCCATCGACGTCGTAGCAGTAGACGCCTTCGGCTCCCAGGACCACGACGACGTGCTTGCCGTCCGTCGCGGGGGTCGAGCTCGCAAAGGTGCTCTTCAGATGGCGGCCGTTCAGCGGCATGCCCGTGTAGAGAACGCGTTCCCAAAGGACCTTGCCAGTCAGCTTGTCCACGCAATAGAGCTTCCAGACGTGCTCGCTGCGATCGTCCGTTCGGTCATCCCCTCTGAGCGGCCCGGGCCGGAACTCTTGTTGTGAGTTCGAGGCGATTGCCGTGGTGACGAAGATCTTGTCGCCCCACACAACCGGGGACGAATGGCCCAGGCCCGGAATGGGAGTTTTCCAACGGATGTTGGTCCCTTTCAGCGCATCCCACGTGGTCGGCGGAAATTGACCGTCAGCGATGCCCGATGCATTCGGACCGCGAAAGGATGGCCAGTTCATCGGCGCTGCCACAGCAGCCGATGACTCGACTTCGCGCTCGACCCGAGAGGATTCAGCCGGGCGCACGCCGACCTTGTTGAAGACCAGCACCTGGCCTGCAAATCTGCCGGGACCGCCGGTTCGTACCTGGAAGCCGAGGACTCGTTGGTCCGCAATATTGAAGTCGAGCCACATCCCGCCGCGCTGGATGAACTGCTCGATCAACTCCTTTTTCCGGTCCTCGGGCATCGGCCGCAGAAATCGTTCGATCATCGCCACGTCCGCTTTGGTTCTCGGTCGCACCGGCGGCGTCACGACGCCCGCAGGAATACGCTGAAAGTGGGCTTTGCCATCGATCGACTCGAAGAGCACAACCGATCCGTCCGAGGAGGTCAGCCGAAGGAGGCCGTTCTCCTGCCGGACCTCGTATTGAAGCCCGTCGTGCGTGCGATAAGTCCCTTCGGCATGGCGAACGACGATCGCTCGCATCACCGGATGAATCTCGGGCCTCCGGAGGATCGAACTGATGACTTCCCAATCGCGCTGGACCTCGTATTCAGCCGGCGCGTAAGGCACGAGCTGATGATGAAGCGTCAGAAGATCGGGCATCGGGGCCCCGTGCTTCAACAAGACCCTCGCGACGTCCGCGTATTCGCCGATGACGGCCGCGGCAAGCGCGCTCACGCGAAATGTCTGGCCGACGACCGTAATCGGCCCACTGACGTTGACATCGGCGTCTTTGCTGGTGAGGAATTCAACGGCTTCGATGTGACCCCTTTGCGCCGCATGGAACAGAGCGGTCGCGCCCTCGTCATCCGTGGCGTTGATCGACGCTCCGCCGGCGAGGGCGGCCTCGATCCGGCCGACATCTCCCAGCTGTGCCGCCGATCTCAACGTATCGTTCTGTGCCCCGACCGTCGCGGTCGCGAGACACGCGATCAGCACCACGCTGCGTCGAACCGTAGGAAACGATGCTGCCGCTTTGAACAATCTCATTGACGTTCCTCCACGCGCGCACGGGTCATTGTGGTGATCCGAGTTGTCGAAGCAGGTCCGCGGCCCGTCTGTCGACGGCGGGTTCACCCCGACGTTCTGCTGACGCGACGCCGAATGGCGTCAATCCCCGCTTGTTCCTCAGATCGAGACGGCCGCCATGGTCGGCGAGAAAGCGAATGACATTCAGAAGACGACCGGCGGCTGCCCCATGCAGCACGGTGTCGCCGTTGAGGTTCGCCGCGTTCACATCGCCGCCGAGCTCGACCGCCAGGCTCACAGCAGCGAGGATGCGTGGTTCTTCCTGATCCCTAGCCCGGCGCTGTGCGGGAACGCTCCGTTCACGCCGGTCTGCCCCCTGATTGATTTGGCCGATCCCCACAGCGGCCATCACTGGCGTCGTTCCGTCATTGATGGGTATCGCCACGTCCCCACCTGAGGCAGCCAGCATCTTCATGATGTCGACCTCGAGGAACTTCGCAGCCAACCACAGGGGCGTCGCTCCAATGAAGGCATCCGGCAGCATGAAGTCCTGACTGTAGCGGGTGACCACAGTCCCATGAACGACCCTGGCGTCAGGATTGGCGCCGTGCGCGAGGAGCACTTTCACCAGCGATGGATCACCCCGCAGCACCGCGGCGTGCAACGGCGAGTAACCGGCACCGTCGGCGTTCGGATCCGCGCCGTTCTCCAGCAAGAAGGAAGTGAAGATGCGGTGGCCGCTATGTGTCGCAATCACCAGCGCGGTTGACCCATCCGCCGCGGCCTCATTCACGCGGGCACCGGCAGCAAGCAGCAGCCGGGCAGATTCGATGTGGCCGTGCCGCGCGGAAAACAGCAAAGGCGTGCTTCCGCCCTGTTCGATCTCCGCGACACTGGGACAGCAGCCGCCCACATTCGCCTGTGGATCTCCTCGATTTACAAGGACGCGACGAACGGCTGACCGCGCGTGCACATCCGCGCCGTGCTCAATGAGCGCACGGATGACTTCGGTGTGCCGTTGTGCCCCCGCCCACATCAGTGCCGTCTGTCCTCTCGACGGTTCTCTCGCATTGACGTGCGCCCCATGGTCCAAGAGTGCATTCACCACGGCGGCGTTGCCCGCGCGCGCCGCCGTCATCAAAGCCGTCTCTCCGGACGAGTCGCTCGCGTTTGGATTCGCTCCCGCTTCCAGGAGCTTCTCTGCCAACGGTGCGCTTCCGTTGACGCAGGCCAGGGTCAGCGCCGTGATCCCTAGCGCATTCGTCGCATTGACGTCGGCGCCGTTTCGTATCAGCACCTCGGCGATCTCGACATGATTCAAGTGGGCCGCCCAATGAAGGGCCGTCGTACCGTCGGGTTGCGCCGCATTGACGTTGACCCGCTCGCGCAGCAGTCGAACAACCGCCGGTTTGTCCTGCTCTTTGGCGGCGTTCACGAGCCGCAAGTCTTCGGCGTACGTCAGGGCAACACTGACGGAGATCAGCGCGACGGTCTGCCACCCGATGTGCCGTGCGGTTGCACGCATCGTCTACTGACGCTCAAATATCCGTAAGGCCCTCGAGTCGCCCCGTGCTGTTTCCGAACTGCTCAATATCAATGTCGAGTTTGTCGAGCACGGTCGTGTGGAGGTTTGCGAGCGGCGTTTCACGCGAATATCGAAGGTGCCGCCCACCGCGAAGACGTCCCGCGCCACCACCCACCAGCAGAATCGGGAGATTCTCCGGCGAATGCGCGTTCCCGTCGCTCATTCCCGCGCCGTAGATGATGATCGAGTGATCGAGCAACGAACCATCCCCGTCGGACGTTGCCCTCAGCCGTTCCACGTAGTATGCGAACAGGGACACATGATAGGCGTCTATCTTGGCCAGCTTCGCCAGCTTTTCGGGGTCGCCCTGATGGTGCGATGTCGGATGGTGCGCATCCGGCGCACCAATCTGTGGATAGGTGCGCCCGCTGAACTCGCGTCCGATCATAAAGGTGATCACGCGCGTTAAATCGCTTTGATAAGCGAGCACCTGCAAATCGAACATGAGCTTCGCATGCTCTTCGAACGAAGCGGGAATGCCCTCAGGCTGGGCGACGAGGGGGAGCTCGCGTGCGTTCTGCTCCTCTGATCTCTGGATGCGCCGCTCGACATCGCGGATTGCGTCGAGATACTCGGTGAGCTTGGCGCGATCCCCGGGCCCAAGAATCTCCCGGAATCGGGCCGCCTTCTTGGTCACCGAATCCAGGATGCTGCGGTCGGCGGCCATGCGCGCCAATCGCGTTGCGCGATCAGTGCTCCCGCTATCGCCAAAGAGCCGCTCAAAGACCTTGCGAGGATTGGTTTCGACAGGTAACGGCGTCGTGGGCGTGCGCCACGCGACCGTATTCGTGTACGCGCAGCTGTAACCCACATCGCATGTGCCGGAATCTGATGGCTCCAGTCCGAGTTCGAGCGACGCCAATTGCGTATGTTGACCGAGCTGTTTCGCCGCGACCTGATCGACCGAGATACCGGCGCCAATTTCGGAACCGCGAGTGTATTTGGCGGGTGTATCGGTCAGAAATCTTGTTGACGCACCGGCGTGCGCACCGCCGCCTTTGACGCCATTCAGGCCGGTCACAATCGTCAGACGATCTCGAAACGGAGCCAGCGGCAGCAGGGTCGGCGTAACTTCAAATTCAGCGCCCTCTGCGGCCGGTGTCCACTTCTGCATCATGATGCCGTTCGGCACGTACACGACGCCCAGCCGAACAACCGGCTTGGCTGCAGCGCGCGTACCGGTACTCAGTACCGGGACCATCGCATCCAGGGCTGGCAGCGCAAGCGTCACACCGACGCCACGCAGCACCGTACGGCGTGGAAGCGTGCGATTCGTGACAATCATGATTCTGACCTCTTCATCTGAAACGGAATGCTCTTCACGACTGCAATGATGAGCGCGGACCACCGGTGATCCTCGCTCGCAGTTTCGCGCAGAATCTGTCTCACCGCCGGTCGGTCGTAGTATTGGATGCTTCGGCCGAGCGCGTACGTTAGGAGCTTTTCCGTGACCGTGCCTATGAATTCCTCCGGGTGCTTCAACAGCAGCGTTCGGAGCCCCGGCAGACCTTCAACGTGGGTGCCGTCCGGCAGGGTTCCCGCTGCGTCGACGGGTGCGCCGGACTCGTCGGCTGCGCGAGTTCGGCCGATCACGTCAAAGCCCTCGAGGGCGAACCCCAGCGGGTCCATCCGCACGTGACACGTGGCGCACACCGGGTTTTTGCGATGCAATTCCATGCGTTCACGCATCGAGCGAGGCCTCTGGTCAGCTCGATTATCTTCCAGCGCCGGGACATCGGGTGGTGGCGGCGGCGGTGGCGCACCGATGAGGTTCTCGAGCAGCCAATGGCCACGCAGCACCGGGGACGTGCGATTGGGATACGACGTCACTGTCAGAATGCTTGCATGACCCACCAGCCCGCCCCGCATTCCGCGCAGAGGCACTCGGCGAAAGTGGCTGCCGTACACGTTGGGAATACCGTAGTGGCGGGCGAGGCGATCGTTCAAGAACGTATAGTCTGCCGTCAGCAAATTGAGCACACCCCGGTCCTCACGAATCTGGCTTTCGACGAACATCTCGGTTTCGCGGCGGAGCGCCTCCCGCAGGTTTTCGTCGAATTCAGGAAAGAGGTCGGGATCTGGCGCAACGTTCCGCAGCTGCCGCAGCGAGAGCCACTGGCCGACGAAATTCTCCACGAGTGCCTGCGAGCGTTTGTCGGCCAACATACGCCCGACTTGCTGCTCCAGCGTCGCGGAATTCCTCAGTTGGCCGTTCGCGGCCAGTGTCAGCAACTCATCGTCGGGAATGCTGCTCCAGAGAAAGAACGAGAGCCGCGAGGCCAATGCAACGTCGCTGACGCGATAAGGCGTGCCGGACGCGAGAGACGCCGGATCGCCTTCGATGCGAAACAGGAATTCGGGATCCGCAAGAAGCCTTTGCAACGCCGTTCGAACGCCCGCCTCGAAGTCGCCAGTGTGCCGTGCCTTGTCGTAGAACTCGAGCAGCGCCTGGATATCTTCGCGTGTAACAGGGCGTCGAAACGCCCGCCGGGCAAGAGCTGTCAGAATGCTCGTCGCACAGGAGCGCTCCTCCGCAGCCTTCCGTGGGTAACACACGAAAATCCTTCGGCGACTCGCCGTCTCGCCTGGCCCTGACGCGTTGTAGGGGCCGTTGATGGTGACGCTCTCAACGGCAGGGCCGGAGAACCCCTCCGGAGACGTTCTCGATTCATTGATCTGATAACCGAACCCCGTCAGCGGAGGCTGGAGCACGCCTTCCAATTCCAACGATGCCTTCTTTGCGAAGGAGACCGTGAGGGGGTGCCTACCCGCTTTTGCGAGGAATCGGACATTGAGAGCCGCATCCGCTCCAGAGATCATGTACTCTTCCCAGGCGGGATCGCCCGGCAGATAATTCCCGCTATAGCTAACCGGCGCTGGCCTTCCCTTATCTTCTCCCCCAACGCTGAATGACGTAATTCGCTCGCCTTCCAGACGGACCTCGAGATCGTGCCGTTCGGCGAGCCCCCGAATGTACCCGTAGTTCGTTCGTTGCAGACGGACGGACAACATGTACTCGCCATCCAGCGGGAAATAGTGATGCACCGCGAGACCGCCGCGGGAGCCGAATGGCAAGTCGTCGCCCATCCGGCCCTCCTGGAACAACATCGTCGGGAGCGCGTACGTTTTGGCTTCCAGCGCAGGCCCGATGGTCGGATCGCCGACGGCCAGACGACTGATGCGGCGCGCGGCGGCCACATACTCTTCGAGCAGGACGGGAGAGATGGAAAGAACGCCCGCCATGTTGTCGAAACCATGGTCCGCGTCGTCGGCTGACAATAACGATCGACTGTCGATCTCGAGGGCGAGCAAGTCGCGGATGGCATTCGCGTATTCGCTGCGGTTCAGCCGATGCACGGGCATGCGACCAGGATTCGGGCGGGATCGCGCCGCGTCGTCGAGTACCACTTCCAATTGCGATGCAAACGCATCGCGCATGTGGACGTCCGGCTGCGGCATCCGTGCGGGAGGCATCGCGCCGGTCCGCAGCTTGCGCACGACGTTCTCCCAGATTTCGGCGTTCGCTGCCGCATCCGTCACGTCAACCGCGTCCAATGCGAGGCCTGCGGTTTTTAGCCTCTTGTTGTGACACGTCACGCAGTACTTATCGATCAGCGTGCGATCGAGCGAAGTGATGCGGGGTGGAGTCGACGCGGCCGGCGGCGCCTGGGACAGCGCCGCCGGATGGACTGCAGACGTGCTCGCCGCATCGGCGCCTACTGTACGCTGCAGCCAGCCCGCATGCAGGTGGATACAGCCCGCAAAAACGCCGGCGATACACCACGCGATGAGAGGCCGGCGGTACGGCATCAGAAATCGACCTGCGCTGAAAACTTCACAGCGCGCGGCGCCTGCGGCTGCAGGAACGCGAACTGCCATCTCGAACCATAGTTGCTGTTGATCGAGGGAATACCCGCCTCGTTCAGCAGATTGATCACGTCCACACTCGCCTGGATGCGGCCGGACTCCTGCACCCTGAAGATCTTCGTGAGACGGAAGTCCACCTGCTGGGTCCCGGCCGCGTACATCGTGCCCGGCTTGACCAGCGGCACCGTCACGGTGCCGCCGGCACCGGCACTGAGGTTCCGACCAAGCGACGGCACGATCTGAGCGTTCGGGACCGCGTAGGCGGCCGTGATCTCGGGACCGGGCAGCCGCTGGTACGTGACGCTCGTCTGGAAGCCCCACCACGGCAGCGGATAGACGGCCAAGAACTTGAAGTTGGGCTGCCATGGGGTGGTCGAGTCGCAGTTCAGCAACACCTGAGGCGAGTCGAACACATTGCACGTCTTGATGGCCGTGCTGCCGATGTTCATGCCCCCGGAGATCGCCCCGCCAGCGCCGAACCGGAACGAGCCCGTCACGTCAACGCCGTTGTAGACCTCCGCACGCTTTCCTTGACCCTCGTCCACGTGCCTGACCACGTTCTGCGACAGACCGAACTTGGCTGGCTTGATGTCGTACAGTCCGCAGACCTGATACCCGCCGCCATTCGGCAAACGTGAATCTATCGGTGCCGTGATGCAGTACGGATCGAAATCCTCGGGGCCGACCAGCACGTTGTCCGTGACGGAGAAGTTGCCATACCGGCGTCGGAAATAGGCAACGGTCACCGACAGACCCTCGGCCAGCTGGCGCTGAAGCGTGGCCGACGTCTCCCAGTTGTAGCCACGCTTGCCGAAACCATGCGGGAAATCCGGGTGGTTCTCGGCAATACTCGGATTCGTCTGCCCGAAATTCAGGTTCGAGATGCGCCCGCACTCGCCATTGGCGTTGAAGTCGTTCAGATTGCAGTCCCAGTGGAAATTGCCATTGCTGTCGGTCCAAGGCCGGTTGACGACGGTCACGAGCCTCGAGACCGGGTTGATCGCGGCACCGCCGCCGCCGAAGCCGGTGTATCGGTTCAGGGTCGCCTTGATCGCCGTTTTGCCGTCGCCGCCCAGATCGTAGGCGGCGCCGAGACGCGGCGACAAGTCGTGCCACGTCAGCGCGCCCTCGACCGGCGCAAACGTCCGAGGCGCGACGAATTGCCCCCCGATGTGGGACTCGCCGGAGCCCTCATTGATGTAGTCGTACCGCAGGCCGTAGTTCAACGTCAGGCGATCGAGCGTCCATTGATCCTGAGCAAACACGCCAACATCCCACGCGGTGCGATTGATCAGCTTGTAGGGCGTGGCGGTCTGCACGAGCGTGCGAGGCGCGCCATTCAGCAACCAGACCTCCAAGTCGCCATTCGGCCATTTTTCGGTCGTTGTCGTCGCCGGCCTGTCGTTGAATCCGAACTTCATGTTGTGCGAGCCGGTCACGTACGACAGCGCGGCACGATACGTATGCTTGTTGGGCTCGGAGTAGCCATACGTGTCCGCCCCAAGAGAGCCGCCCGCCTGATCGGGCTGCGTGTTGCTGATGGGACCTGCGCGAAACCGGAGGTCGGTGGACAGCTCGCGCGCCGGGATCGTTGTGGTATCGACAGCCGGGTCCGTCTGGCGAAAGGCTTCCCACTTTACCTGGTTGGCCGTGAAGCTGACGTCCAGGAGCACGCGGCTCGTGACCGGCGACTTCCAGACGAACTGCAGCACGTTGTTCGGCCGATACTTCATCGGCGTTGTGGTCTCCGGGGAGACATTCGGCCCGAAGTTACGGTGCCAGACATCATGCGGTTGATAATCGACGAACGCGTTGAACTTATTGCGCGGCGTGGCCTGCCACGTGAGGCGAAGCCCGTAGTCGTCGTCGGTAATTTTGGAGCGCGCCGGTCGACTGAAGTCCGGCGTGTACACCCACGCCTGCGGCGTGAGGTTGTAGAACATGCCGCCCACCTTCTGCGTAATTTCTGATTTGCGGAAGGTGGAGAAGAACCAGAGCCTGTCCTTCTTCAGCGGGCCGCCAGCCGCAGGCGCCACGTCATAGAGCCTCATCAGGCCGCTCGTGCTCGTCACGCCCTTCGAGATGAGGTTCTCGGTGAGGTTGTTGCCCTGGAAGGTGTCGTCCCCGTACGCGGCAAAGAGATTGAAGTTGAACCGGTTGCCGCCTTCTCTCGGAATGATGTTCATCAGAATGCCGCCCGTCTGATGCTCAGCCGTGTTCCCCGACGTCTGCACCGAGAACTCCTGAACCACCGCCGGGTTGAAGTAGATGGTGTTGCCCACCCCGGGGGAGCCTGGCATGACGCCGTCGAGCATCATCATGCCGTCGCCCGCGCGACCCCCATGCGCGGATGCAAACAGCATTTCCCGACCGATGACCAGTCCCTGGATCTTGACCCCGACCACCGCCGGCATGATGGGCACGTACGCATAAGGAACGCGCGATACCGGCAATGCCTCGAGCACGTCCTTCTTGAGGACCGTCTGGTGCAGCGTGTTCTGCACGTCAACCAGCGGCGCAGCGCCCGTGACGACAATCGTTTCTTCCACCGCCCCGACGCGCATCTCGGCGTTCACGGTCGCCGTGAACAAAGACGGCAGGTCGATCCCTTCACGTTTGACCGTGCTGAAGCCGGGTAAGGTGAAGGTGACGACGTACGAACCCGGCCGAAGGTCAACGATTTTGTAGTTGCCCTGGCCGTCCGTGACGACACTGCGGACCTTCTCGATGATGGCGGGGCTCGCCGCCTCGACGGTGACACCGGGCAACACCGCCCCGGTCGTATCCTTGACGACGCCGGCGAGCGCACTTTGAGCAAAAGCTGCTCCCGAACCAAACACGAGACACGCTAGCGCGACCGCCGCGATGAAAAGCCGTTTGCCGTTCATCGTCCACCCCTCCTGCCGCGTTTCCTACAATTCAGCATAAGCTAACCAGTTTCCGATCCCATGTGCCTGAATCGTTGAACGCGCCTCCGTGCCAGGGTCTCAATTCATTCCGCTTGGTTGTCGTAGAGTTAGCGGTGTTCGCCGGTAAATCAATCAAGGACGACCATTCGCCGTCACGACGACCGTCACATCAACGGGGGTGGTGTAGATTCCGTCGTCGGCAAAGGCCCTCAGCACGTAGGTCCCCGGCCCGCTGAAGCGCACAGTGGTGGACGCTCGCCCGGCCACTGCCTTTCCTTCGGACTTGATCGGAACAACCCGCGGCTCGAAGGTCACCGTCCCAGCACCTCGATAGTGAAGCCAAGAGACAGCCAAGCCGGTTTCCTGCGCCGATCTGACCTGCACCAAATCCTGGCTGGCGGGACCCACGCTGGGTGCGATACCGGGGACCCCCGTCGCGGTGGATGGCGTTGGAGCGCGCCCCGATCGTCCGGTTGGCCCTGGCCGCCCGTCGTCGCTGACAGACACGCTCAGCTCGAGTGATCGCGATTGTGCAACCGTTACTGCCGATTCGCCCACGATGCTGATGATGGGAGCGGCGTTGGCTTCGGTCTGCTTCGTGGTGCGTCCGGCAATGCCGGCGCCCCGGTTGGCTTTCCAGACTCCCTCGTCGATCTCCCACGACGGCCAGAGCGATCCGTAGGCCCTCGCCGTCTTTCCGTGATGCGTCACAGTCCAGACGAGGTCTTGTTTTGCAGTCCAGTTGGCTGGCACTGTGACTCGAAAGACGAAAGATTGCCGCCGAGGGTAGAAGTGAGTAGGTTGTCCGCGGTCAGCCGGACCGGGCGAGAAGGAGTTCAGGACTCCGACCGGTACCTCGGACTCCTCGACATAGTTTCTGTTGAGATACCCGAACACCATGTCGAAACTGCCGTCGGGTCTTCGCTGCCATCCTTCGAAAACCGGCTGCACGTTCTGCCCTGTTTTGTGCAGAGTTTGCGTTTCGGCGGTGTCGCGGCCTGAGAGACATAGCAACGACACCAACACGACCGCGCAACCACGTACGTGGCGCCTCATGCCCGTCCTCCTCGTGTCCATGCGTAGGCAGCCTCGCGTGAGAGCGTCCTCACATCGATGCCGATTGACCTAACGTCGTCCTTGTTGGTTTCTAGCGGCTCGTTCGCGCCCCCACCGACTGCCGCTCCTTCACATGCTGTGCGAACTCCTCGTCAGTCAACGCGTACCAACTGATGTGGGCGAAGGCCATGTCATCGCTGGATCGCTGTCCGAACCCCGCCCAGTTCCTTGGATCAGGATTCCACTTGTTCGCCTTGGAGTTGTCGTGCCAGTTGATGACGTGAAGCATCGTGCCTTTCGGCAAGAGCGGCTGTGCGTGATCCTGATAGTTGTAGGGAATATGCCAGCCGAAATCCCAATTCACACAGTTCAACGTTTCGACGCGTCCGTTCGGATAGATCGCTTCGAGGCACTGCCGCTTACCCCGATTGTGAAGGTGCGGTTGAAACACCGTCATTCTGATGTTTTCGGTCAGGACGGTATAACCATCGTGGCGGATGTCGCCTTCACCAGGGGGTAAATCGAGATCCTCCACTGCACCAACGCCCCGCTGTACTACTCGGTACTTGGGAACATAGCCCTTGGGGTACAACGTCAAGCCAAGACTTGTCCGGTCAGTGGTCCGTTCGCCGTTCGCGGCGTAATGCATGTTGAAGCGAACTCTCGTGCCCTTCTGTAGTAGCCGCCCGGTCCCCTCGGGAAAGATATCGCCCATCTTGCCCATGGCGTACTCGCCCAGCCGTTGGCTCTGCTGGTTATCCGGCCAGGCATCGTTGTACATCCAGGTTGATGCGTGGTGGACCACGGGAAATCCCTCTATTGAAGGCTTCGTCTCAACGGCCTTGATCCACCGGTCTTCTGTAATCCCGTAGTCGGCAAGGTCGACCCAGAAGTCAACCCATGCATTAGGCGCATTCGGCTCGACGATGTAGGGTTCGGGAATCGGAATAATCAACTCCGGCTCGCCGATCGTCCATTTGCTTGCATCGCCAAATTGACGCGGCGGCGGCATGTCGGCGGGGTTCCCTCGCGGCGCGCCGCTGTCAACCCATTTCACAAGCGTCGCAATCGCCTCGTCGCTGAGCGATCGATCTTCTTTCATCTCCTGGATACCCACCGTTCGATCGAGCGTCCAGGGGGGCATCGCGCGCCGGGTGACTTGGGTCTTGATGGCGCGCGCCCAGGGCCTGACCTCTTCATACGTCAGCAGCGACATCGGCGCGATGCCCCCCGTCCGATGACAGACTTGACAGCTCTTCTGAAGGATAGGCGCCACCTCCTTCGTGAAGGTGACGTTGGCGTTCACTGCCTCCTGCGTCGCCGCCAACATCGGTTGCGTCGGGCCACTCACGGTCACGACGAACGCCGTGAGACCAAAGCCGCCGAGCAAGACGTTCCGGAGAGTACACATCGGAATTCCTTTCCAATACGACTGAGCGAATCGTGGCGCCTGAATGAGCGAGGCCGGCGGTTGCCGGCCTCGCTCCGTTGCGACCTACCAGTCCAGCTGGGCGCCGAGTTTGAACAGCCGCCCGTTCAAGGTGTTCAACGGTCGCTGCCAGGATGAACCGTACACGTTGTTGGCGTTGACGACGGTGCCCGCATTGAAAATATTGAAGATGTCGATCGCGGCCTGAACGCGCGAACGTCCGAATCTCAGGATTTTCGTGAGCCGCACATCGAGCTCCGACAGCCGATCCCCATAAAAACTGTTGGGGGCAAGCAGCTGGACCGTCGCGGTGCCGTTGACGCCCGATGCGAGGTTCCGACCGAGCGACGGTCGAATCTCGGAATTCGGGGTCTGCTGGTCCGCAGTGATGGCAAACGTCCCTACGTTTTGGTACGTGCCGCTCACTAGCAGGTCCCACGGCAACGGATACGCGCCGGCAAGCTTGATCTGGGTCCCAGCCGACCATGCAGATTCGACGTGGCAGAACCGCTTCTGCGGCGAATCCACAATCATATCGCAGTTATCAGTGGTCGTTTGGCCGAACCCGATACCTCCGGAGAGCAGCTTGCCTCCACCAAACCGCGTGCTCACGCCGATGTCGACGCCGTTGTACACCTCGGTTTGCTTGCCGAAATTCGAGGCCTTCGTCACGAGGTTGTCCACCTGGCCGAACTTCGCCAGTTTGATGTCGTACAGCCCGCATATCTGCTGGCCGCTTGCAGCGCCCAGCCGAGCATCGGTCGGAGCCGTAATGCAGTACGGATCGAAATCCGCTGGAGTCACCGCAAGGTTGTCGGTCACGGTGAAATTGCCGTACCACGTGCGGAAGTAGCCGATGTTGACCGCGAGGCCGGGAAAGAGCTCGTGCTGAACGCTGACGGAGCCTTGCATGTTGTACGGTCGCACACCGAAACCATCGAGGACGGCCGGGTCATAGTTCGTGCCCAGTACCACTCTCCCGAGGTTAAGGTTCGAGATTTGCGCGCATTCACCATTCGCCAGCGGGTTCGTCAGCACACAATCCGGCTCGAAGTCCCGGTCGAGATCATTCCAGGTGCGCGTCGCGTTCTGGGCGATACGGAACGCGGGGCTGTTCGCCTGGGCCAGATCGAGCATCTCGCCGATCAGATAGCGCCCGAACTGCGCCTTGATCGCGGTCCTGCCGTTGCCGAAGAGGTCGTACGCGGCTCCGACGCGCGGCGACAGATCCGTCCACTTCGGGATGTCGCGTACTTCCGGGAAGTCTGTCGCGGGTCTGAACATGCCCGCCTCACCGCGCGTGGGCGGCGCCCATGCGGTGAAACGATCGAAACGGGCACCGAGGTTGAGCGTCAGCCGTTGGAGCGTCCACTGGTCCTGCGCGTACACGCCGACGATGAGGTTGCGGTTCACCACGAAGCTCGGCGAGGCCCACAACTGCAGCGACGCCGGTACCCCATTCCGCAGGTTGTACAGCACCGGCGGATCGTTCAGTTCGATGTTGAAGTGCCCGTAGCCCTCGAGCGCAGTCACCCCGGTCTTGAAAGCGTGTGAACCCGTCACATACGAAACCGCGAACCGCTGGTTGTGCTGCGCGTACAGCACGCCCTTGTCGCCCGTATAAAAATTGACGCTCGACAGGCCTGAAGTATCCGCGCCCCATCGGAACCCGGTCGAGAGCTCCTGATACGCGATGTCGGTCGTCGTTGCATCCGGCGTACGCAGGCCGCGCGCCATGTTGTGCAGATACGTCGCGCCTCCCTCGAACAACAGCCGGTTGGTCAGCGGCAGGTTCCAGGTGCCTTGCGTCACGCTGTTCGGAAAGTACTTCGTAATACTGGACGCTTCGGGAGCGCGGTTCGTGATGTTGGCCTTGTAGCACCCGCAGTTGTCCTGTAGGCCGGTGAAGGCGGTGAACTTGTTCTTGGCCGTGGCCTGCCACGTGAAGCGGATCTGATAGTCGCGGTCGAGATGCTCGGTGTAGGCCTGCCGCGACGTGTCCGGCGTGTAGAATCGCGTGTGCGGCGTCTTGTTGAAATAAATCCCGGTCACATACTCGCCGGCGCCCCAGAACCGGGTCGCGCCGAAAAACCACAGCTTGTCCCGCTTCACCGGACCGCCCAACGACGCCCCGAAATCGTAGATGCGCTTCACCGAAGTCGGGGACACCACGCCGAACGCGCGATGCTTCTCGGTGCTGTTATCGCTCTGCAGTGCGGGCCCCGTCCCATTCGCAATGCCGTAGAACCGGAAGTCGTTGCCGCCCTCTTTGGGCACCACGTTGATCTGAATCCCGCCCGTGTCGCTTTCGGCGCCGCCGAGGGTCTGGATGACGATCTCCTGGACTGCGGTCTGATTGAGGTTCGTCTGCCGCTGCCCGACGCCGCCGCCCCGCGTGCTCGAGTAGAACATGCCGTCCTGATACTGCCGCGTGTCGCCGCCGCGAGTACCATGAATGCCGAAGGTATAGACGTTCTCACCCTTGACGCCGCCGACGTCATAGGCCGCCGCGGCACCGCCCGCCTGTGTTCCCAGCGTCAGCGCCTCGTAGGCCTGGATGCCCTTGCCGGTGGGAAGGGTATCCAACATCTCGCGCGTGAGCACGTTTTGCGTTCGCACGTTCTGCACGTCGACGACGGGACTCGCGCCGGTGACCGTGACCGTTTCCTCGAGTGAGCCGACCGTCATTTCGGCGTTTGCGGGGGCGGTGAAGCCAGTCGTGAGCTGAATGCCTTCGCGTTTGTACGAGGAAAAGCCCGTCAACGTGAACGTCACGGAATAGGTACCAGGTCGCAACTCGCCGATCTTGTAGTTCCCCTGATCGTCGGTAATCGCAAGACGGACTTTTTCAATCAGCGCGGGACTTGCCACCTCAACAGTGACCCCTGGCAGCACCGCGCCCGTTGTATCTCTCACGGTGCCTGCTATTGCGCCGGTGGTTGCTGACTGGGCCCATGCCCAGACAGGCGAGACGAGAAGAAAGGCCCCAAGAGCGACGATGTGGATGCGCATACACCCTCCAAACTCCGGTCCACAGGTAACCCTGCGTAAAATAGGCGCTAATGCTAGCATCGGACACGACCGTTGTCATTTACGGAACCACCTCACACTCGCCGTAATACTGCTCGGGTCGCGATGTATACCCCGGCAGGGATACCTCGGTGAACTCGTGGCGCGCGTGGACCGCCATCAGTTTTCCCGGGCGCGCGAACCTGTCGAAAACCGTGGTCGTATACAGAAATCCCTGGCCGCCGACCTGGATGAAGTGAAGGTACGTGCCCGCCACTCGCACGACGATGTAAGGGGCGCCAAACGAGCCTGTCACCTCGGCGGTACCATCCTCGGTATTGATCTGTTCGAAACCGAGGGCGATCTTGACGGGCTGAATCTTGACCTCCGTCTGGCCGTCTTTCAGCCAGGTGCCAATCGCCATCTTGTCGAACTGGCACTTCAGCGTCTTGACCGCCGCCAGCTTGGGTGCGTCGACCCCCTGGCCGCCCAGGGCGGCAGGCGCCTGCAGCAGGGCCAAGAGAAGGCCGAGTCCGGCGGCGCGTGTTCTAATGGACATACGAGCGCTCCCTGTGAGATGCCACGACTGCATATATTCCCGGCTGACCCGCCACCTTGACCAGGTTTTCGCGCTCACGCGATAATCGGCAGCCGTAACACGAGTAACCATAGCCCTATTTTCCATGAGAATTCTCACCATCGCACTCGGTCTTGCCCTCGGAGCCTACGTCATTGTCAGCGGCCAGGCCAACGACCCTTTGCTCGAGAAGCAGCTGAAACAGGTGTTTCCAAACGCCGTGTCGTTCGATCAGCGAACTGGGGACCCGCCCCACATGAAGGTGTACGGGCCCAACAAGACGATTATCGGCTACGCGTGGTGGACGATCGACCTCGAGCCGCTCGAACGCGCGTACGACGGTCCCATCAAGATCCTCGCCGGCATGGACTTGAACGGCATGCTCACCGGCATCGTCGTGGCGAAGCACAACGAGCCCTATGGCTATTTCTCCATCGAGCTTCCGGCGTTTGCCGCTCAGTTCAAGGGCAAGAGCATCAAAGATTCGTTCACCCTGGGCCGGGACGTCGATGAGGTCAGCCGCGCAACCATCAGCATCAGCAGCTCGGCGCGCGCCATCAAGAAAAGTTCCCGGCGCATCGCCCGTGCGTTCTTGACCCCACCGAGTACTTCCAAGTGATTCACCGGATATGGGTGCTGTGGACGCTTGTCGCAATTCTGTCCGCGGCGGCGCCGACGACGAGCGTTCTCGCGCAGCAGCCTCCGCAAACTGAATCCGCGCGGGACCCAGCACAGGCGGATGAGGCGGCGCCAGCCCCGCCCGATGACGCTGTGGCTGAAGACGACCCCTGGGGCTTCGAGGACGAAGAAGAAGAGATTGAGCCAGGCTGGGGTGAAGCGATTCGAAGCCAGGCACAGGATCTGATCCTGCTCACCGCTTTTCTCGCGCTGGCGATGGTGAGCTTCTTCAGGAAGAGCATCCCGTTGAAGTACGTGACCTTCGGGTTCGCGATTCTCTACCTCGGGTTGGTCAAGAGCCAGCTGATCACGGTGGTGAATGTCTACAGCTTGATGATTTGGAATCTCCCGATCGTCAAATTCAACCTCGCGTTTTACGTGTTCGGCGTCTTCACGCTGGTTTCGACGGTGCTCTGGGGTCGTGTGTACTGCGGCCGCGTTTGCGCGTACGGCGCCCTCACGCAGGCGCTCGATCGCATCGTGCCGGCCAAGCTGCGCCTGGAGATTCCGGCGCGGATTGAGCAGCGCGCAAACTACATCAAGTACGCCCTTCTGGCGGGCACACTCGCGTATTTCCTGGTGACGGCGGATATCTCCAAGTATCGCTACGTCGAGCCGTTCTGGATGTTCACGCTCCAGAGCTCGTCCACGGCGCTCTGGATTGCCATTGGGGTCCTGCTGCTTGCCACGGTTTTTGTCAGAAACCTGTACTGCCGGTTCTTGTGTCCCGTGGGCGCGTTCCTCGGCATCCTCTCGAACCTGACGGTATTCCGAATCAAGCGCTGGTCAGAGTGCAATACCTGCAAGATCTGCGAGAAAACCTGCGAGTGGGGAGCGATTCGCGGACCCAAGATCGTCGCCAGCGAGTGCGTGCGCTGTGACGACTGCGAGCGTCTCTACATGGACAAGAAGAAGTGCCCGCACTGGATCATCATCCAGCGAAAGGGCGACGTGCTCGCCAGGCAGGCCGCGGCTGCCACAGCTGCGGCCACAGTCGGACTGAATCCCGGAGCCGCCTAATTGTGGTGGCGTAGCGCTTTACAGCTGTTTTCACTTCCACATAGCCACAGAGACGCAAAGACGCGAAGGAAACCAAGCCAAACCAGACTCTGCGCCTTTGTGTCTCTGCGGCTCGTGAGTGAAAAACGCACTAGCTAGCGCTGCGTTGTCTGTCGAAGCGTGACTTACGGCGCGTCGGTCGGGGGCGTCAGGTGCACGAGGCGGTCTCTCAGGCCGGAGGAGACCAGCACGGCGTTGCTGTCCGTCACGATCACCCCTTCGACGTCTGGCAGACGCTCCACCAACGCCATTCCAGCATCTGGTCCGAGGACGAACACACCGGTCGACAGTCCGTCCGCTAGCACCGCGCGGTTCGCCACGATGGTGACGCTGCGGCTGCCTCTCGCCGGCTCTCCGATGTCGGGATCGAGGATGTGGTGGTAGCGCCGGCCATTCTTTACGAAGGCGCGCTCATAATCGCCGGAGGTGCTGAATGTCGCGTCCGACAGCTCGATGGCCGCAAAGCTGCGGTCCTCCGGCCCACGAGGATCGCGGATGCCGAGCCGCCATGGCCGATCGCCCCGCTGGCCTGCCACGTAGAGATCGCCGCCTGACCGCATCATGAAGTTGCGCAACCCTCGGCGCTTCAGGATCTCGGCGCCGCGGTCGATGGCGTAGCCCTTGCCAATGCCGCCGAGATGCACGCGCATGCCCTTCACCTTCAGAAACCCGGTGCGCGCGGATTCGTCCACCACTAGGGCACGGTAGTCCACGAGCGGCAGAAGGCCACGAACGATGCTCATGTCGGGAATGGAGTTGTCCTGATCGTGGTCGAACTTCCAATAGCCGGAAAGCGCGCCGAAGGTGACGTCGAATTTTCCATTCGTCCACTCGCTGATCTGCCGCGCCACTGACAGCACTTCGAGCGTGTCCGCGCTGAGCGGCACCGCGGAGTGACCCGCCTCGGCATTCAGCCGCAGCACGTCGCTCCCCTCTTGCCAGACGCTCATCAGCTTGTCGAGTCGATCGAACTCGTGAAAGACCTCCTGAAACGCGTCGACAGCGGCGGGCTCGTCGGCCGTCCACGCCGTGAGACTGAGCTCTGTGCCCATGGTGGCGTGCACGCGATTAACGAGTCTCGGCTCGTCGCTGGCGAGTGTGTCCGTCTCCCGTTCGCCCGCGCACGCCGCGGCAAGGCACACAGCAAGGGGCAAAAGGCGGAAGGTTAGGCGCGGAGGTCGTAGCACAAGAGCCTAGGCTCGACAGGACGGAGGAGATCGCGCGTGTTCTGCGTCACGTACAGCAGGCCGCGGCTGAGGACGGGCAGCGCCCACGATTCCCTTGCCGCGAACAGCCACGCGCGCGAGATCTCCTTGTAGCCCTTCGGCGTGAGGTCCAGCCAAAGGAGGTGCCCGAGCTCGCCGAGACAAAGAAAGCGGCCATCGACGGCGAGCAAGGAGCCCCGGTACGTGCTCATGGGCTGCACTCGGCCCCTGCCAATGTCTTCCGTCCACTCGGGTGTCTCACGCCAGACCACCTTGCCGGTATCGGCTTCGACGCAGACGAGCGACGCGTCAGGCTCGTTTCGGCCGTCGAACGCGTACAGGTAGCCGTTGCGATACACAGCCGTGCCGAAATGCAGACCGACGTCGCGATTGGTCCAGACGACGCGGTGCGTGAAATCCGGCCGAACTTCCAGCACGGTGCTTCCAGTGCGATAGCTGGCGGAGATGAACACCTTGTTGTCGAACACCACCGGGCAAGATGCGTTGACCGATTCGAACGTGCGGCTGCGAAACGGAAACGCGAAGTCGACGCGCCCATTAGCCGGATCGATCGACATCAAGCCGCCGGTCGGCGGATCCGATTCCCCGCCGCCGAACACGAACACTCGCCGCTTTCCATGCACGACCGCGGGTACGGGCGACGCATAGCTCGGTCCCCACGCTTTACCGGTCCGCCAGGCCTCCTTGCCGGTCGCGAGATCTAACCCGGTAACGGTGGGGCCTCCGGGCGCGCCAACGTTCACGATCAACAGGCCGCCTTCCACGAGTGGCGTCGACGCGGTGCCGAAGAAGTCCTGCGGCACCCGGTACTCGCGCCGGAGGTCGCGCTTCCAGATGACGCGTCCCGACGCGAGCTCGAGGCAATGAAGCTTGCCCTCGGCGCCGAGGGTATAGACCCGACCGTCGTGAATCACCGGACTGGAGCGCGGTCCGTTGTTGTAGCCGTACCTGTCCTCGAACGCTGTCGCGTAACGAAACGCCCACTGGAGGGCGCCCGTTTCCGGATGCAGACATTCGACGATCTCGTCGTCGCCCTTTCGACTCAGGAACACCAACCGACCCGCAGCAATCGCCGGCGACGTGTAGCCCGTCCCCTTGGGGGTTTCCCAGACGAGCGGCGGCGGCATCGCGCGTGCCAGCCCGGTTTCAGCGGAGGTGGCGTTATGGGAGGGTCCGAGAAACGAGGCCCAGTCGTGGGTAATAGCGTTCCTGGCGAGCGGCTTCGCGGCCCGGTGAACCTTCGCCTGGCCGCGCGCAATGCCTGGCGAGAGCGCGGCGGCCGCCAGGGCCTGGAGCACCGCCCGCCGCGAGAGCACCTGCATTGCGGCGAGTTTAACAGCGTCGCCATAAGCAGCCCTAAAAGGGCTGCTCCACCACTACGGAATCCCCGCTGACCGTACTGCTGCGGAAATCCCCGCCTGCGGTGGCCCAGTACTTCGGTGGCGCAGCGCTTTCAGCGCTGCGATCGTCCGTCATCCCATCAGGTGGTAGGCGCCGCGGACAGCGCCGGAGGCGGGGAACACACGCTCGATTTGCGCCGGTGTGAGATCAAAGGTGCCGGCGATTGCCGCCTTCAAGACCGCGCGGGTGTAGAGTGTGGGCTCGAGGTCCCTCCGTTCGAACAGCTGACCGTCAGTCAGGCCCGGCCAGTCGGCAAACACGGCGGAGCGCGCGACCTTGGGGCCGATCAGGAATCCGGCACCGGCTGTGCCGTGATCGGTGCCCCGAGTTCCGTTCGGCCGCGCAGTGCGGCCGAACTCGGTCATCACGACCACCGTGGTGTTGGTCCAGGCCGATCCCATCTCCGAACGGAGCACCGTCAGGCCCTCCGCAAGCTGTCCGAGCAGGCGATCGAGCGCGCCGCCAACCAGGCCCTGGTTCGCGTGCGTGTCCCATCCACTGAACTCCACCGCGGCGATGTTCGGGCCTCCGTCCGGCCGAAGGATACGCGCCGGCGCCCGCATGAGCGGCGCGATCCCGCCACGCCGCGCCCCTTGCCCCGCCATCGGTTCTTCGCCGACAAGGCGTTGCTGCTGCAACGCCGATTCGAATCGGCCGCGCAGCACACTGTCGGTTCGGTACAACGCCGCAAGCTTCTCGAGGAACCCATCGTCTACGACGCCCAGCTGCGCCGGTGACCATGTCTGCACTGCTGCGTGTAGCCGCCGTCAACGCCGAGGGTGTGTAGCTCCAGCAACTCACGCGCGTAGTTCTCGTTGAGCCCGCGCTGTGCGCGCCGCCCGACTTTGCCTCCGCGCGAATTCGGTCCGATGGATTGGAAGTTATCGAGATAGATCAGCATCGCCGGGTGCTTTGCCGACGCAAGCACCATGTCCTCGAAGCGGCCCAGCACGTGCGGTCGAATCGCTTCGCGCTCGTAGCTGCCGGCAAGCGGCGCGGCGAGGACCTTTGCGCCAGCCGAGACGCAAAGATGGTTCGACCAGAAGGCGACGAGGCGCTCGACGAAGGGTCGCTCGGTTGTGACACGCTGCAGGAGGGCAGAGCGGCTTTCCGCAGCGGCAATTTCAATCAGCCGGCGCCGCAGCTGCTGGCGCGTCGGCCGATCGACCTGGCCGGCCCGGCGGAAGGCCCGAATCGCACTGGCGATCGCGTCCGGAGATGCGATGTCCGAAGCATGGACCGCCGGCGGCTCGCCCTCCAGTTGGGCACGCAGCCAGCCGCGCGGGTCGTCGGACGAACGCCCCTGGCAGCGCTATCGGTCCCTGTAACGCCTCGAGCGGGAGAATCAGTTTCGTTCCACCGGCGACGAGAAAAACGAGAGCAAGCAGCCCCTGAATGGCCCACAGCAGCACGTTGAATCGCATGGTCGTATTTCCTTTCAGTGGCTGGTCGAACGGCCCCCGCCCAAATCGACGAGCGGGCCGCGCGCTACAGGGTCTCGTGCTCGGTGGCAACCGCCCACGCCAGTGACGCCAGCATCACCACAACGCCCGCAACCTGCGCGGCGCGTCCGAGCGTGACATCCAGGTGAAGCCATCCGAAGGTCGACAACAGGTATTCCCAGTCGTGCCCTTCCACCTCGGCACCCGTGCGGCCTCCGAGAAGAAGCAGCTGCAGCCGCCGCGCGTCGGCGATGTAGGGCGCGAGATCGACGAGATTCTGTCCAGCCCACCATGTGCAGACGGCGGCCGCAAAGCGATTCCCCTGCTGCCGTAGGAACGCACCCGCACATGCGAGGGGCACGACCAGTTGAAAGAGGCTGCCGCCGAGAACGCTGGCGAACTGCCCGAACGGCATGAGAATGACGTGGCCGGCTTCGTG
>ORMF012203544.1_pt1 | contig 24061 bp, 24 predicted proteins | sample 1779871 | NCBI WGS metagenome assembly ORMF01 (sample SAMEA104232316, study PRJEB22302) | groundwater metagenome | biome: forest; feature: aquifer; material: groundwater | place: USA | collected 2011-08-07 | depth 5.4 m | reverse complement strand
TGGATCGGCTGGGGATCGCTTGCCGTCGTGCTGTCGCTCATCGCCGCCTATTTCTTCGTCTGGCATCTCGGACGCCCGCTGCGCGCCCTGACCGCGGCCGCGGCGGAAATCGGCAAGGGCAAGCACCCAGCCCCGCTTCCGGAATCGGGGACCGCGGAAATCGCCACCCTCGCGCGCGCCTTCAACGAGATGTCACGGGACCTGTCGCGCCTGGACGAAGACCGCGCGCTGATTCTCGCCGGCGTGTCTCACGACTTGCGCACGCCTCTCTCGCGCCTGCGCCTCGGGGTCGAAATGAGTGGCGGCGACGAGCAGATGAAGCAGGACATGAACACCGACATCGCGGAAATGGACCGGATTATCGGCCAGTTCCTCGATTTCGCCCGCGCCGACAGCGGCGAGCCCCCCGAAATCCGCAGCTTGGCTGCCGCCGCGGCCGAGGTCGTCGAGCGGTTCCGCAAGCTCGGACATGCGATCGGGGAGGACCTGCAGCCGGTTCCAGACGCGTCTTTCCGACCGATGGCCGCGCGCCGGGCAATCACCAACCTGCTCGACAACGCCCTGCGCCATGGTGAAACCGGCGTTACGGTGCGCACCTATGGCGGCGACGGGAAGGTCGTCCTGGAGGTGCTCGACCGCGGCCCGGGTATCCCGGCGGAGAGCGTCGAGCGGCTGAAGCAGCCGTTTACGCGCATCGAAGCGGCGCGTTCCGGAAGCGGCGGATCGGGGCTGGGCCTCGCGATCGTGGACCGAATTGCACGCAGCCATGGCGGACATCTCGACCTGCTTCCTCGCGAAGGCGGCGGGCTCGTGGCGCGTATCAGCCTGCCTCTGCGCGCGTCAGCGGCTTAACTGGGAGTTCGCACCACGCCGACGGGTTTTTCTCCCCGGGATTCCTGCTGCATAATCCGCCCCTGGCAACGCGCGTCGATTAATTTCGGAGACCACGCCATGACTCGATCGCTCTCCCTGTTCGCGGTCCTGCTGCTTTGCGCCCTGCTGCCGGTCCCGGCCGTGGCTCAGGGCGCCTACCCCGCCAGACCGATCAGCATCGTCGTGCCGTACTCGCCGGGGACCGGCATCGACATCCTGGGCCGCGTGATCGCACAGAAGCTCTCGGAGCGTTGGAACACGGGCGCGGTGGTGGACAACAAGCCCGGGGCGAGCGGCAACATCGGTACCGAGATCGTCGCGAAGGCCGCGCCCGACGGGCACATCCTGCTCATGACGGCGACCACCTTTGCGACCAGCGCCGCGATCAACAAGAACCTTCGCTACGACCCGGTGAAAAGCTTCGTTCCGGTCAGTCTCGTCGCGACCGGAACCATGGCCTTCATCGCGAGCCTCGCCACCCCGGCGCAGACGGTGCAGGAGTTCGTGTCGCTCGCCAAGTCCAGGCCCGGCGCGCTCAACTACGCGTCGAACGGCAACGGCACGCCGCAGCACCTGGCGATGGAGCTGTTCAAGCTCGACACCGGCATCGACGTCACGCACATCCCCTACAAGAGCGCCGGCTACATCAGCGACGTGGTCGGCGGCCGGGTCAATGCGGTCATCATGCCGATCCACACCGCGGCGCCCTACCTGCACAGCGGCAAGATGAAGATTCTCGCCGTCATGAGTGCCGAACGCTCGCCCGTCTTTCCCGCGGTACCGACGTTCGCGGAGGCGGGATTTCCGAACCTGCAGGTCGATGTCTGGTACGGCCTGCTCGCGCCCGCCGGCACGCCCGCCGATGTCACGGCCAGGCTGAACGCCGAGGTGAACGCTATGCTCGCCCTGCCGGAGGTAAGGGAGCTGCTCGGCAGGCAGGGGCTCAATCCGGTGGGCGGGGCGCCGGCTCGGCTCGCCGAAACGATCAGGATGGAACTGGAACGCTGGCCGCGCGTCGTCGCGAACGCCGGAATCAAGGCCGACTAGCCTCTCTTATGCCTCGCGTGTTGACGGAGTCCGCGATGATTTTGGGTTTATATCAGTCTCGCGATTTTGCGCAGTTGCGAAGTTGCAACTGCGCAAAATCGCGAGATTTGGGATGGCAAATCACGGCACCCTGTTTGGTTCCGGCTATGCCGGCATAGAAAGGACAGCATGAACGCCAAGCCCGGGCCATACAACGAGTACGACCGGCCGCACGCCGATCTGCGCGAGTTCGTTTCACGTGCGGAGCGGGCAGGCGAACTGCTGCGCGTTCCGGGCGCGGACTGGAACCTGGAAATGGGCGCGCTCGCGGAGGCGGTGTACCACGGCGCAAAGCAAAATCCGCCCGCGATCCTGTTCGACGAGATCCCCGGCTATCCCCAGGGCCATCGCGTGCTCTCCGGCGCGACCAACTCGATGCGGCGCCTCGCGATCACGATGGGGTTTCCCGTTCCCGGCCACCCGCTCGACGTGGTGCGATCCTACCGCGACCGGATGAAGACCCCCCGGCCGATACCGCCGCGCTTGGTCAAGTCCGGGCCCGTGCTGGAAAACGTGTTGCGCGACGGCGAGGCCGACGCGCTCAGGTTTCCGGTGCCCTTGCTGCACGAGCTGGACGGAGGGCGTTACCTCGGCACCGACGATCTCGTCATCATGCGCGATCCGGAGGACGGCTGGGTCAACTGCGGCACCTATCGCGTCATGGTGCACGACGCAAGACGCCTGGGTATCTGGATCTCGCCCGGCAAGCAGGGGCGCCAGATCCGCGAGAAGTATTTCCGGCAAGGCAAACCCTGCCCGGTGCTCGTCTCCTGCGGGCACGACCCGCTGCTCTTCCTCGCCGGAGGCAATGAACTGCGCTCCGGCCTTTCCGAATTCGATTATGCTGGCGGACACCGCGGCGAGCCTTTCGAGGTGATCGAAAGCGAGCTCTACGACCTGCCCATGCCCGCGAGCGCGGAACTGGTCATCGAGGGCGAGATGGTGCAGGGCGAGCTCGCGCCGGAAGGACCGTTCGGCGAATTCACGGGCTACTACGCTGGCGGAAAGAGCGAGCAGCCGGTGATCCGCGTGCGGCGCATCTATCACCGCAACGACCCCATCCTGGGAATGGCGACGCCGATGCGCCCGCCATCGGACTTCTCCTACAGCAAGTGCGTGATGAAGGCCGGGATGATCTGGGACGAAGTCGAGCGGGCCGGACTGTCGGGCGTGAATGGCGTCTGGTGCCACGAGGCGGGCGGCGCGCGCATGCTGAACGTCATCGCCATCAAGCAGGCCTACGCGGGCCATGCGAAGCAGGCCGGCATGCTCGCCGCGGGCTGCCAGTCCGGCGCCTACCTCGGGCGATTCGTCGTGGTGGTGGACGAGGACATCGACCCCACCGACCTGTTCGCCGTGGCCTGGGCGATGTGCACTCGCTGCGATCCGGCGGAGGACATCGACATCATCCGCAAGATGTGGAGCGGTCCGCTCGACCCGCGCATTCCGCGCGGAACCGCATGGAACTCGCGCGCCATCATCGACGCCTGCCGGCCCTTCGAAATGCTGAACGACTTTCCCCCCGTGGCGCAGGCGAGCCCGGAGCTTCGTGCTCGCGTGGCGGAAAAGTTCAAGGACGTGCTCTCCAAGCTCTGAGAAGGGTCAGGGTTTCGACTTCGCCTTGTCCTCGACGTCGCGGACTTCGGTGTTCATGCGGACGTCCTTGCGGCGGCGCTTGGCGATCGCCTTGCCGGTCTCGAAGTAGTCCCCCTTCACGGCGAGCTCGGCCGCGCGCTCGAACTCCTCGGGCCAATCCCCGAGCGAGTAGCCGTACCAGGGCGACTCGGGCTTGAGCTTGGGCAATCCCAGCTCCTCCCAGAGCACTTTCGCGCGCTCCATGTACTCGCGCTTGGGCAGCGAGATCGGCGGGAAAGCCTCCTTCAGCGTCGCGTCGATCAGCACCGAGGCGTCCAGGCCGCCGTTCCTCTTGCTGCGCGGGCCGTGGCCCTGGTCGCGGTGCCGCAGGATCTGCAGGTCGAGGTGGGGATTGGCGCGGTAGGACATGGCCCAGAGAAGCGCGTCCGCGTTGTCCGGATCGATGTCCTCGTTCACCGCGATCACGTACTTGCCCGCCGCGCGGTTCCACGCAGCCGCACCGTAGAGCGCCCGCCAGACCTCGGTCACCGGCGTCCCGGGATCGATGACCAGCACGATCACCTTGCGCAGGTTGGTGAGCGGCTCGTGCATGGAAACGCGCTTGACGCCCGGGATGCCCAGCTTGCTGCGAAGATGGTCGAGGAACAGCGGCTCCAGCGCGACGCGCTTGATCAGGCTCGACTCGCTCGGGGTCACCTGCGAGATGATCGAGGTCAGGATCGCGTCGCGGCGGCGGGTGATGCAGGTCACTTCCATGAAGGCGTTGTACTCCTGCAGATTCACGTGGCCATGGGATTCGCCGAACGGCGCCTCCGGCTCCAGGTACTCGGTGTCGATCAGGCCCTCGATGACGATCTCGGCCTCGGCCGGAACCAGCAGATCGACGGTCTTGGCGCGCACCACGTTGATGGGCGCTCCTGCCGGCCCCCCCGCCACGTGCAGCTCGTCGAGCGACTCGGGCAGCTTCTGCGCGGAGGTGAACGCGACGCAGGGCGGCGCGCCGAGGATCACCGCGGCCGGCAGCTTCTCGCCGCGCGCCTTCATCTTCTCCCAGTGCGTGTAGATGCCGGGCCGCAGCTCGAGCGACGGGTTCATGCCCAGGCGCCGCGGCGCCTTGACCTGGCCGCGATAGATGCCCATGTTCTGGACGCCGGTGTCGGGGTCCCTGGTGATGTACTGCGAGAGAGTCACGTAGGGCGCGTTGTCCCAGCCCGGCGTCGAGATCGGCACCGGGATCCCGTCGAGGCCCTTTCCCGGCCTGTCGAGATCCTTGCCCATGATCACGATCTCCTGGCAAGGCGCGTTCGCGACGACGCGCGGGGCAATCGGATGGGCCACGGCGCGGGTCCAGGTCTCGTTGATCCTGTCCAGGGGGCAGCCCATGCCGATGCGGTAGATCTCGCGGCTCGCGGCGAGCGCGCCGACGACCACCGGAATGTCGTACTTGCGCCGCTTGCTGTCGGTGACGTTGGTGAACAGGAACGCCTTGCGGTCGCACTCGGCGATGCCACCGCGGAATTGCCAGCGCACCAGCGGATGCAGTTCCGTGTCCTTGTTGATGGGGCGATCGACGGTCACCAGCAGGCCCGCCTTGTCGAGAGCCTTCAGATGATCGTGAAGGTCCGGGTAGGATCGCGGGGGCGGCGCGGTTCCGGAACTGCTCCGAGATTGGGCCTTCTTCTTCGCTGCCACGCTGCCCGTCCTTTCGTTGAACTACTGCTTCTCGCCGCCGGCGATCGCCTTCTGCCACGGCGCGACCTTGTGCTCAAGCCAGCCGACCAGCGCGGTCAGGCCGATGCCGAGTACCATGAGTATGAAGACCGGGACGAACATTCTCGCGGTGTCGAAATTGTCCCCGGCCTTGAGTATGATTCCGCCGAGGCCGGTGATGGCGGTGAAGAACTCGGCCACCACCATGGCGATGATCGCCCGGCCGACTGCGAGGCGCAGTCCGGTCATGATGAAGGGCAAGGTCGCGGGAACGATGATCTTCCACAGGATCGCCGCATCCGAGGCGACAAACGAGGTGCCGACCTCGATGAGGGTCTTCGGCACCGCCTTGACGCCGGCCCAGGTGTTGATGGTGATCGGAAAGATCGAAAGCACGAAAATGATCGCGACTTTCACGGAGAATCCGAGCCCGAACCACAGTACGAACAGCGGAATCAGCGCGACCAGGGGCATGGCGTAGAAGGCGGTGACGTAGATGCCCAGGCCCCACTCGGCCCAGCGGTAGCGCCCCACCAGGAGCCCCAGCGGAATTCCGCCCGCGACGGCCAGCAGGAAGCCGACCACGAGCGGCTGCATGCTCTCCAGAAAAGCGCGGAAGATGAGACCGGACTCGACCATCTGCGCCGCCGCGGCGAGAATCGCGGAAGGATAGGAGGCGAATATCGGGTTGACGCCGCGACCGAATATTTCCCAGAGGCCCGTCGCGACGACGATGGAGATCAGCGAAATGGCCGCGTTCGGCACCCGGACCCTCCGCCTTCCTCCGGCCTGCGGGCGCGCGCCGCGCGTGCTCACTTCCATGGCTTCACCTCATCGGCCGTCCTCGCGGCGTGGTCGTCCAGCGCCTTCAGCGAGCTCCAGATGTGATAGCGCTTGCCCTGGAATTCCTCCGCACCCCGGATCGCCACCGGATCGCCGCGCGGTCGCGGGATCCGGATGTCGACCGTTTCGTGCAGGCGGCCGTGCGGCGTGAACACGAACACGCGGTCGGCGAGCAGCACCGCCTCGTCGAGGTCGTGGGTCACGAAGATCACCGTCTTGCGGGTCTGCTCGTGCAGGCCGATCAGCTCCGCCTGCATCGATTCGCGCGTCTGCGCGTCGAGCGCGCCGAACGGCTCGTCCATGAGCAGCACGTCCGGATCGATCGCCAGCGCCCGCGCAAGACCCACGCGCTGCTTCATTCCGCCTGAGAGCTGGTCGGGGCGGCGGTCGACCGATTGCCCGAGCCCCACGCGCTCCAGACAGCGCATCGCGATCCTGCGGCGCTCGTCCGCCGCAACGCCCTTCACCTCGAGCCCGAACTCGACGTTCGCGAGCGCGCTCCGCCACGGCAGCAGCTCGGCGTGCTGGAACACCATGCCGCGGTCGTGCCCGCAGCGCTCGACCCTCCGGCCGCCGACTTCGACCGTTCCGGAGCTCGCCTGCTCCAGGCCCATGATGATCCGCAGCGTGGTCGTCTTGCCGCAACCGCTGCGGCCGGTCAAAGCGACGAACTCCCCCTCGTGCACGTCGAAGGAAACCGCATCCAGCGCCCGTACCGTCCGGTCGCGGCCCGGCGCTTCGACCTGGAATTGCTTCGTGAGGCCCCTCGCCCGGACCTTGACCGTTCCCCCCTCCATCTCATCGGCCCGGGGACAGGTTCACGCGCCTGAGCGCTTCCTTGCGATACGTCTCGTCGATGTACTTGTCCAGGTCGATCGTCTTCTTGATCTCCCCGAGCCGGACCATCTCGTTCTGCAGCCATTCGATCTTCGCCCGGGGAATCTCGGAACTCACCGATACATAGCCCTTCAGCTTCGCCTCGTCGTAGATATACGCGAGCTGCGGATCGCTGGCGGGCTTGTCGTTGATCTTTCCCGCGAGCTTGAGGGTCTCGTCGCGGTTCTTGAGGGCGTAATCCAGCCCTTCCATGTACGCGGCGAGGAAGCTGATGACCGGCTCGCGCTTCTGCTTCAGCGTGTCGGTCCTCGCGAAGATGACGAAGCGGGGGTAATCGGGGACGAGGTCCGCGGACAGCGCCATCACCTTGATACCCAGCTTCTCCACGTCCGGGATGAATTCCGAGGAGGCGGCGGTGGCGTCGACCTTGCCGCCCGCCAGGGCGCGGATGCGGCCGGCGCTGCCTCCCGCGTTGGCGAGCTTGATCGAATCGGGATCGACGCCCTTGCGCTTGAGCATGGCGCGCGCGATCACGTCGGTGATGGTGCCCGGCGCCGAGACCGCGAAGGTCTTGCCTTTGAGGTCCTCCCAGCTCTTGATGTCCTTGCGAACGTACAGCGCGAACGGAAGCCCGGGCATGGACGAACCGATGAAGCGGATGTCCGCGCCGCGCTCGATGGCGGTCAGCGGACTGCTCGGGCTCGCTTCGCCGGAGTCCAGCTCGCCCGCCAGCAGCGCGCGGATGACGTCGTTGTTGCCGCGCAGGTCGACGAACTCGACGTCCAGCCCGCGCTTCTTGAAATAGCCCTTCTCGATGGCCATGAAGAAAAATCCCGCATCGGCCTTCGATTGCACTATGCCGTGCCGCCACTTGATCTGCGCCTGCGCCGGCGCTGCGACATGAGCCGCGCACAGCGCCGCCAGCACGGCCCACTTCCAGACTTGCCTCATGTGCACTCCTCCCCGTGACCTCGCCCGCCATCCTCTCGTTTATAATACCGTCTTCTTCGAGGGAAGGAATTGAAGCCTGTCCCGTTTGAATACGTCCGCGCGAGCTCGATCGGAGAGGCCTGCGACGTGCTGCAACGCGAGGGCGATGCCGTCAAGCTGATCGCGGGCGGCCAGAGCCTCGTGCCGCTGATGGCGATGCGCCTGGTGCGCCCGGGCCTGCTACTGGACATCAACGAGATCGCCGCCCTCAAGTTCATTTCCCTCGAAACGGACACCGCTCGCATCGGTGCGTGCACGCGCCAGGCGCTCGTCGAGCGCGACGGCGCCCTCGCGGCTCGCGTGCCCCTGCTGCGGCAGGCGCTCGCCTGGGTGGGCCACGCCCAGACCCGCAACCGCGGAACCCTGGGCGGTAGCCTCGCGCACGCGGACCCGTGCGCCGAACTGCCGCTCACGGCCCAGGTGCTGGGTGCGCGCATGGTACTGCGCGGCACGGCCGGAACGCGCATCGTGCCGGCCGGCGACTTTTTCTCCGGGCCGATGATGACGGTGACCGGTCCGCAGGAGTGCCTGGAGGAAGTCCACTGGCCGATATGGAGCGAGCCCCGCACCGGCTCGGCGTTCACCGAAATCAGCAATCGCCACGGGGATTTCGCGATGGTCGCTGCGGCCGCGCAGCTCGCCCTGGACGGCGACGGCCGCTGCGTGCGCGCCGCCTTCGGGCTGGGCGGCGTGGACCAGACCCCGCTCGCGTTCCCGCAGCTTGCCGCGCGGCTCGTCGGCACGCGACTGGATGAAGCGGTCGTCCAGAGCGTGGCGCAGGACGCCGCGGCGGCCGCGAGGCCGGGAAGCGACCTGTTCGCGACCTCGGCCTACCGCAGGCATCTCGCGGGCGTACTCGGCGCGCGGGCGATACGCTCCGCACACGAGCAGGCGAGACTATGACGGAAAAGCTCTACTCGATTTCGATCGAGGTCAACGGCGTTCATCGCACCGCACAGGTGCCGGCGCGCAGGCCGCTCGCCGACTGGCTGCGCGAAGACCTGCACCTCACCGGCACCCACCTGGGCTGCGAGCACGGCGTCTGCGGCGCCTGCTCGGTCATGCTCGACGAAGAGCCCGTCCGCTCCTGCCTCATGTACGCGGTCCAGGCCGACGGACACCGGGTGACGACGGTGGAAGGGCTTGCGCGGCCCGACGGGTCGATGAGCGTCCTGCAGGACAGTTTCTGCCAGGCTCACGCCCTCCAATGCGGCTACTGCACGCCCGGGATGCTCATCGCGGCGCAGGGTCTGCTCGACGCCCATCCCCGGCCGACCGATCGCCAGATCCGCGAGGCGATCGGCGGCAACCTGTGCCGCTGCACGGGCTATCAGCAGATCGTGGAGGCGGTGCGCCTCGCCGCCGATCGCATGGCCGAAGAATCCAAATGACACAGCCGTTTCGATACATCGGCACCAAGCGCCGGACGAAAGAGGATCCGCGCTTCGTGACCGGCCGTGGCCGCTTCGTCGCCGACATCGCATTGCCTGAGATGAAGCACGTGGCGCTGGTCGCCTCGCCTCATCCGAGCGCGAGGATCGTCTCGATCAAGACCGACGCCGCGCGCGCAGTGCCGGGCGTGCTGTACGTGCTCACCGGCGAGGAGTTCTGCGCCGAGACCGAATCGCTGTACATCGGCGTCGATGCCCCCAAGGTCACGCGCTACGCGCTCGCGAGGGGCGTCGTGCGCTACGCCGGCGAATGGGTGGCGGCGGTGGTAGCCGATACGCGCGCGATCGCCGAGGACGCCGCCGAGCTGGTCGAGGTCGAGTACGAATCGCTGCCCTACGTCATCGACCCCGAGGCCTCGCTCGCGCCCGGGGCGCACCTCGTCCATCCCGCGCACGGCTCGAACGTCCTCTACCAGCGCAAGTTCGTCTGGGGGCCGATCGAGGACGCCTTCGCCAAGTCGGACCACCAGCTCGCCTTCCGCGCCATCTGGGGCCGCAGCTCGACGGTGCCGATCGAGACCTTCGGCGTCGCCGCATCATGGGACCCCGTCGCGCAGTTGCTGGACGTCTGGGCGTCGATCCAGATGCCGAAGTACCCGGACCAGACCGCCCGCGCGTTGCGGCTGCCGGGCAATGCGGTGCGCGTGCACTACGACGTCGACGTCGGCGGAAGCTACGGCCTGAAGCGCGGCATCAAGCACACCGTGCTGGTCGGCTATCTCGCGAAGAAGCTCGGGCTGCCGGTACGCCTGATCGAGGACCGCCTGGAGAACATGCGCGGCGGCGACATGCACGGCCCCGACCGGTTCTTCGACATGCAGGCGGCGTTCGACCGCGACGGCACGATCCGCGCGCTCAAGATCCGCGCGGTGGACGACGTGGGCGCATACGCGGGGCGCTCGCCGCTGCAGCTGGGCAAGCCCGTGGGCGCGATCTGCGGGCCTTACCGGATCCAGGCGGTCGAGTACGAGCCCACTTCGGTGATGACCAACAAGACCCCGCAGGAGGCCGTGCGCGGCTTCGGCCAGTCGCCGACCAATTACGCGCTCGAACGCACCATGGACCGCGTGGCGCGATTCCTCGGCATGGACCGCATCGAGCTGCGCCGCAGGAACCTCATCCGCAAGGACCAGTTCCCCTACCTGATTCCGAGCGGCTCGAGCTACGATTCGGGCGATTACCACGCGGTGCTCGACAAGGCGCTCGCTGCGATCGACTATCCGGCGCTCGAGCGGACACGCGACGAGGCGCGCCGCGCGGGCCGCCTTGCCGGCATCGGCGTCTCGACCTGCCTGGAGCCGAGCGGCGGCAACACGTCCTTCGAGCCGCTTTTCAATCCCAAGAACGAGACCACGACCTGGATGGATTCGTGCCTGGTCCGGGTCGACCTCTCGGGCTCGATCACCGGGATCATGGGCACCTCGAGCTCCGGCCAGGGTCACGAGACGCTGGTCGCCACGGTCGTCGGCGAGATCCTCGAGCGCGATCCGGCTTCGATCCGCGTGATCCACGCCGATTCGCTCAACGCCCTGCCCTCCAACAGCCCGGTCGGCAGCCGCATGGCGATCATGCTGGGCGGCGCCGCGGCCGGCGCGGCGAAGAAGATCAGGGAAACGCTCGTCGCCATCGCCGCGCACAACTTCGAATGCTCGGCCGGGGACCTGGAGTATCGCGACGGCGACGTCGCGGTCAAGGGCGTGGCTTCGAAAAAGCTCGCCTGGAACCAGTTGGTCGAGATCGCACACCGCAAGTTCCACAAGATGCCCCCGGGTATGGAGCCCGGGCTGCAGGCCAAGTTCATCTGGGAGGTGCCCACCGGCGGAGGGCTGCCGACGGCGGACGGGCGCGTGCAGATGTACCCCTGCTACGCGTTCGAGACGCATGTCGTCTACGTCGAGATCGATCCCGATACGGGCAAGCCCTCGATCGGCGGCTACGTCTGCGGCCATGACTGCGGCGTAATGATCAGCCCGGACATCGTGCACGGCATGACCTACGGCGGAATCGCGCATGGCATCGGCGCGGCGCTGTACGAGAAATTCGCCTACACCGAGGACGGCCAGCTCGCGAGCGGCACCTTCATGGACTACCTCATTCCGAGCGCCATGGAAGTGCCCGACATCCGGATCGTCGACCACTGCACGCCCTCGCCCCTCACCACCTTCGGCCAGAAGGGCTCGGGCGAAGCGGGCTATCTCGGGGCGCCGGCGGCGATCGCCAACGCGATCAACGACGCGCTCGAACCGCTCGAGACCTCGATCGACACGCTGCCGATGTCGCACCTCGCGCTTTGGGAACGCATCCACGCCGCGCTCGCCAAGCAGGGAAGCCCATGAAGAACCTCGTCATCGACATCCACGCGCATTTCACCCCGAAGCTCGCGTTCGCGCGCTTCGACGCGCATGCCGCGAAATTCCCTGCGGTGAAGCTGCTGCGCGAAACGAAGGGTATTCGCATGCAGTTTCCGGGCGGCGAGCCGACGCGCCCGGTCTCTCCCAAGCTCTCCGACCTCGCGGACCGGCGCGAATGGATGGACAAGAACGGCATCGACCATCAGCTCCTGGGCGGGTGGCTGGACAGCTTCGGCTACGAGCTGCCTCCGGGCGAAGGCCTTGCCTGGAGCCGCTTCCTCAACGACTGCATGTGGGACGAATTGCGCGACGAGCCGCGCTTCACGCCGCTCGCGACCGTACCGCTGCAGGACGGGCGGCTCCCCGCCGAGGTGCTCGGCGAGACGCTCGAGCGCGGCTTCGGCGGCGCGATGATCGGGACGCTGCCCAAAGGCATGGGCGGCAACCTCGACGACCCTTCCCTCGACCCGTTCTGGGACGCGGCCTCGAAGCTCGGCGCCGCGATCTACCTGCACCCGATGTTCCTCTGCGGCGAGCCGCGGCTCGCCGACTACGACCTCGTAAACGCGATCGGCCGCCTGGCGGACACCTCCATCGCGGTGTCGCGGCTGCTCTTCTCGGGGCACCTGCTGAAGTTCCCGGGAATGAAATTCATCCTCTCGCACGGCGGCGCGGCCCTGCCCTTCGCGCTCGGGCGCCTGGCGCGCAACCACGCGATCTCGCAGGGCAAGTACGCCGACCCGCGCAAGGGCTTCGCGGCGATGTACTTCGACTCCTGCGTCTTCGACACCGACACGCTTGAATACCTCGCGAAGAAGGCGCAGGCCGAGCGCATCATGCTAGGTTCGGACATGCCGTTTCCGATCGGCGATCCGGCGCCCACGCGCGTCGTCGAGGGTGCGTACTTCACCGAAGCGCAGAAAAAGGGCATCCTCGGGGGTACCGCGCAGAGCGTGTTCCGCGTGCGGCCGGACTGCTGGTGCCCGCGCTGATTCGAGTCGAACGGCAAGCACGGTCAACGATGAGGGAGGGATCGCGCCATGAATGAATGCAGAACGGTCAACTGGCTTGGGTGCGCCGCCATGCTCGCTTGCGTCGGCGTCACGGCCGTGGCGCAGGCGCAGTCCTATCCCACGCAGCCGGTCAGGATCATGGTTCCGTACGGACCGGGCGGGGTCGCCGATATCGTCGCCCGCGTGGTCGGCCAGAAACTCTCGGAATCGATGGGCCAGCAGTTCATCATCGACAACCGTCCGAGCGCCGGCGGCATCATCGCCACCGAGGCGGTGCTGAAGTCCGAACCCGACGGGCATACGCTGCTGTGGCTGAACCAGGGGCACGCGGTCAGCGTCTCGCTGTTCAAGTCGCTGCCCTACGATCCGGTGAAGGACTTCGCACCGATATCCACGGTGGGGTTCTTCGGCATGGCGCTGCTCGTGAACGCGGACTCGCCGATGAAGTCCGTCGCGGACCTGATCGCGGCCGCCAAGGCGAACCCGAGCAAGTTCAACATCGGCACGACCATTCCCGGCAGCACCCAGTTCATCGCCGCGGAACTTTTCAAGTCGATGGCCGGGCTCGATGTGCCGACGGTCCCGTTCAAGGCGACGCCGCTGATCATCGCGGCGGTCAAGAGCCACGACCTGCAGGCGATGGTGGAGATCCTCGCCCCGGTGATGCCGCACATCAGGAGCGGCGGGCTGCGCGCGCTCGGCGTGACCTTCGACCACCGGTTCGCCGGCCTGCCCGAGGTTCCGACCATCGCGGAGGCCGGACTGCCGGGCTACGAGGCCTCGGCCTGGAACGCGGTCGCGGCGCCGGCCAGGGCCCCCAGGGCGGTCGTCGATCGCTTGAACAAGGAGATCAATGCGATCGTGGCCATGCCCGAGGTGAAGAAGCGCCTGCAGGACCTGGGCGTCGACGCGCGCGGCAGCACGCCCGAGGCCCTGAGCAAGCTCCTGGTCAGCGAGATCGGCAAGTGGAAGGCGGTCATCGAGCGCGCCAAGATCGAGCGCCAGTGACCGGGCCGGAGTCGACGCGATGACCGGGCGCGGCTACCCCGACCTGCACGAGCACATCGAGGAGCTGAGAAGGCGCGGCCTGCTCCAGACGGTGGACCGGCCGGTCGACAAGGACTCCGAGCTGCATCCGCTGGTGCGCTGGCAGTTCGTCGGGGGCCTGGCCGAATCCGATCGCAAGGCGTTCCTGTTCAACAACGTCGTCGACGGTCGCGGCCGCAAGTACACGATCCCCGTGGTGGTCGGCGCGATCGCCGCGAACCGCGCGATCTACAGCGTCGGCATGGGCGTGCCGGTCGAGGAGATCCAGGCCAGATGGGAGCGGGCCATCGCGCAGCCGGTGCCGCCGCGGGTGGTCAGCGCGGCCGTCTGCCAGGAAGTCGTGCTCGAAGGCGCAGCGCTGCGGGGCGAGGGGAACGGACTCGACGCTCTGCCCATCCCCATCTCGACGCCGGGCTTCGACAGCGCGCCGACGCTGACCGCGACCAACGTGATCACGCGCGATCCCGAGACGGGGGTGCAGAACATGGGCACCTACCGCGCCGCGCTCAAAGCGAGCGACCGCCTCGTGGTGCGCATGGCGACGCGGGTCGGTGGGGCCGGCGGTTACCTTCATTACCTGAAGTACCAGAAGCGGGGCGAGAAGACCATGCCCTGCGCCATCGTGCTCGGCTGCCCACCCTGCGTCGCCTTCATGGGTCCCCAGAAGCTCCCGGTCGGCGTCGACGAAATCGCCGTGGCGGGTGGGCTCGCCGGAGCACCGGTCAACGTGGTCCGCGCGAAGACCGTCGACCTGCTCGTGCCGGCGGAGGCCGAGGTCGTCATCGAAGGGCTGATCGATACCGAGTACGTCGAGCCCGAGGCGCCGTTCGGCGAATCGCACGGCCACGTGGCGCTCGAGGAGTTCAACATGCCGATGCGGATCACTGCGATCACGCATCGCAGAAATCCCGTGATTCCTTCCTACATCAGCCAGGTGGCCCCGAGCGAATCCTCGGTCATCAAGCGCGTCGCCTACGAGCCGCTGTTCCTCGCCCACCTGCGCGATGCGCTGGGCATACGCGGGGTCAAGCGCGTCTCGCTGCACGAGCCCCTCACGGGCCTGCTGCGCGTCGCCGTGGTGATCGTCGAAAAGGGCATGCCGCGCACCGAGGTCTGGCGTGCGCTCTACGGCGCGACCTCGTTCAAGGGCGACTGCGGCAAGATCTGCATCGCGGTGAACGAGGACATCGACCCGGACAACGCCGACGCGCTCCTGTGGGCGCTCGCCTATCGCATGAACCCGGTCGAGGACGTGCAGATCCTCCCGCACCGCAGCCAGGGACACGGCCCCAAGCGCGAGCACGACCAGGAGGAAGACTCCACCCTGCTCATGGATGCCACGATGAAAGGCGACATGCCGCCGCTCGCGCTCCCGAAGCGCGAGTACATGGAGCGCGCGAAGGTGCTCTGGGAGGAACTCGGCCTGCCCGCGCTGCGCCCCCAGCCGCCGTGGCACGGCTACTCGCTCGGCGACTGGCTGCCGTACTGGGACGAGGCCGCGAAGCGCGCCGTCGAAGGCAAGTATCTCGAGAACGGGCGCATCAGCGAAGGCCAGCGCCGCAAAGGCGTGAAGCCGGAGACCAAGTTCCGGCCGGAGTGAGCGCGCGCGTTTCGAGCGAATGAAGGGAGGCGATATGATCCATGGCGCACTGGCATTGGCCCTGTTGTTCGCGACGGGCGCCGCCGCCCAATATCCGGAACGGCCGATCCGGTTCATCGTCCCGCAGGCAGCGGGAAGCGCGACGGACACCGTCGCGCGCATCCTCGCCCCCGAAATGTCGAAGCGACTGGGACAGCAGGTGGTGGTCGACAACCGCCCGGGCGGGGCACTCACGATCGGCATCGAGGCGACTGCCAAGGCCGCACCCGACGGCTACACCATCGGCATGGGGCCGATCGGCGCAATGGCGATCACCCGCCACATGGTTTCCAAGCTCCCCTACGACATCGAGCGCGATCTGCAGCCGATCGCGCTGGTGACGCGCGGACACCTGCTGCTCGCGGTCTCGCCCTCGCTGCCCGTCACCTCGGTGCGCGAGCTGATCGACTACGCGAAGAAGAATCCCGAGAAGCTCGTCAACGCCTCCTCCAGCAACGGCTCCCCGGGGCACGTCGCCGGCGAGCTGTTCAAGTACATGACCGGCACCGCGATCGTGCACGTGCCGTACAAGGGCGGCGCGATGGCGATCAACGACCTGATGGCCGGGCACGTGCAGGTCATGTGGGAGAGCCTGAACTCGATCGCGCCGCACGCGCGATCGGGCAAGGTGCGCGCCCTTGCCGTGAGCGGCGCGCGGCGCTCGCCCGGATTTCCCGAGCTGCCGACCATCGCCGAAGCGGGCGTTCCAGGTTACGAGGCGGGCACCTGGACCGGCGTCATCGGGCCCGCCGGCCTGCCGCGGCCGGTCCTCGAGCGGCTCAACGCCGCGGTCAACGCCGCCATCCGCTCGCCGATCTTCGTCGAGCGATTCGCCTCGATCGGCGACGAGCCCGCGGGCGGCACGCCCGAGGAGTTCAGTGCGCTCATCCGGCGCGACTCCACGCGCTGGGCGGAGGTCGTGAAGCGCTCCGGCGCGAAGATCGATTGACCGAGGCCGCCGCGCATGCCGGCCCGGCGCTCGTGCATCGCGAAGATTCTCCATATAGCGGCAGATGGCGCCGTATGTCGGTAGAGATTTGCATATACGGGTAGACGGTTGTAGCCTTCTGGCGATGCGGATCATTGCAAGTTAGAGCCCAAGAATGAGCGCACCGAGGGAACGATCGATCACGGAAATCCCGGAGGGGATCTTTAAATCGGCCACCGAGCATCTGTGGCAGTTCACCGTGGGATTTGTGGCAGTTGAGCGCAAAGGCAAAGTGGAAGAGGCAACCCTTCGCGGTTCTGGAATTCTGGTGAAGGCCAAGGGTACGTGCGCCTTTTTGACTGCGGAGCATGTAATTGGCAATTTGCCGCGAGAAGGTCGATTGGGCTTGATTCTGTCAACCAAAGCCGAGCAAACGTCCATCGACATATCTGGAGTCCACTACCTTAGGATTGAGCGCGGGCGGGATCCGAGAGCAGGACCGGACATTGCTGCGATAGTGCTGTCCTCGCCGGTTGCCTCTACGGTGGCGTCGAAGAAGACGTTCTACAACCTCGATGTATCAAGAGAGCAATTGATGACAGCCCCACCCAACGATCGCGAAGGCATTTGGATCGCGAGTGGGTTTGTGGAAGAGCTGACTCAAATTGACCCGAATCCTGCGCCTTACGAATCGGTGAAGGGTTTCTGCGATTTCGGGGCCGTCGGAGGAGTCGAGTCATACTCCGTCAACGGACAGCACGACTATTTCGAATTTCCAATCTCACAGCCACCGGGTGGCTCAGTACCTCACGATTTTGGCGGTGTCAGTGGTAGCGGGCTCTGGCATGTACTATTGCGCGAAAAGGAAGGCGGCGATTTGACCCCATACCAGTACATCCTTCAAGGCTTGACCTATTATCAAGATCCCTATGTTGAAGGACGATCCGCACTGCGATGCCATGGTCCGAAGAGCATCTACGGCGTGGCATATGAAGCACTGTGTCGCCATGGGCTCTAACTTCAGCTGGTGCGGACGGGCCGGGAGCACCGTGCCATATTCAACCATCGTGCGGGCCCGCCGCACAGCAAGACGTTAGGCGCGAAGACGAAGGGATAGGGCTAAGGGGAGGAAACGTGAGCACATGGCTTTATCAGATGAGCCCCGAGGTATGGAGTCCATCGCAATACCGCCTCGATGTTTGGGAAGGTCAACGTTGGGCTTGGCCCGTCGGTGCGATGTCAGGTCAAGGAACGAAGCCGCAACCGGGCGACATCCTCGTTACTTTCTTCACTAAAGGAAAGGGGAACGTAACAGATTCGGGCTTCTACGGCTGGGCAATCATTCTTGATTGGCTCGACGCTGCTGGCGACCAGCTCCGCTTTATGCCTGTCACACCGAGCGATTTGCTCAAAATGTGTCCATGGGGGAATGACGAAGCTGCAAAGATAGCGGACGAGATCCGCGGGAATATGAAGCAGCGTACGCTCTGGCGGGTTGAAGACGATCTTGCAACGCGACTTCGCCGCGGAATTCTCACCTGGGTCGCAGGTAGGGATACCGGCCAGAACTGACCGGACCGACCATTGCTCATCTGCCGATCGCGCCTAACAATGCAGCCCACGCGTATGCGCGCGAGCTAGGCAGCATCGTGTGCCGCCGTGTGGCGCACCCCGGTGGCTGCGAACGTTGGCCGTCTACATATCTTCACGGGGAGTCGCAAATTAGAGCTTTAGTAGCCTCAATACGTCTCGCACTCGTCGCACTCAGCATGTTTGCAGCGAGTCCCGCGCATGCTGCCGAGACACTCGAGTCGCTTAAGGGGCGTCGCGCGGCCCTGCAGCAGGAGCTGCAGCAAGTGAATACCCGAATAGCTGAGCTCGAGTCGAGCACTGCGGATAAGGGGCCAAAACCGAACGGGCCTTACTACATCAAGGAGTTCGGGATTGATGACGTTAACTCAGCCGGCGGTGTAGAACCTTACTTCGTATTCGCAAACCCGAACGCCTTGAGCCCTATCAAGTACATCGATCTAAGCGTTGTTCCATACAACGCAGTTGGGGACCTAATCTCATCGACGATTGGCGGCAAGACAACTGCGGGACTACGCTTTACCGGTCCGCTTTCGCACACCGACGGCGACAAACGAGCCGACTGGGGACCCATTTGGTACAACTCAACTGCAAACTGCATCAAACTCCAATCAGTGCGCGTTATTTTCGTAAACGGTAAGTCTCTGTCTTTTTCGGGCAAGTCGCTGAAGAGCGCTTTGGCTCCTGGCCTGCCGAATGAATGCAAGCTCAAACGCAACTAATGTGCGACCGTTACCTCAGAGGCCAAACCCCGCGATCGAGACGGACGCGTTCGCAGCGGCGCTGCCGCTGCATTGCGCCGCTCGTCACGAACGTTATCCGGACGCCACGCCGCGCGCAGTACGAACAACGTGGCAGTAAGCGATGCTGACCGATGGCTCATTTGAACGTAACTATTCGTCCATATCAAGACGACGACGAACCTGCCGTCGTCGGCGTCTGGCATCGGTCCGCGCAAGCCGCGTACGCGTTTCTTCCTTCGCGGCAAACACTCACGCTCGACCGTGCCGGCACGATTTTTCGGGAAGTCATTCGAGTTCAATGCGATATTTGGGTGGCTACGTTCGATCAGCAAGTCGTAGCCTATCTCGCGCTGAAGGGTTCTTATATCGACAGAATGTTTGTCGATCCCGGCGAATGGCGCAAGGGTTTGGGAACGCGTCTGGTCATGCTGGCCAAGACACTTTCGCCGAACGGGTTGGAGCTTCATACCCATCAGGAGAACCATGCCGCACGCAGCCTTTTCGAGAAGCACGATTTCAAGGCGGTGAAATTCGGTACGAGTCCCCCGCCGGAATCGGCGCCTGATGTCGAATACCACTGGAGGCCGGATAACAAGGCGTAGGACGTCGTAATGGAGCCTCTCGTAACCGCGCAACTCATGGAAAAGACGTGGCGAGCCGTAGGCGCCATGTCGGAGGCCGAGATTCGGCGACGGCAAGGTCTTTGTGGAAAGGAGCAGGAGGAGCTCACCGGTTTTGTTCTCGCGTACACGGCAGATCTGGCGCCGGAGGCCTTGGGCCTCGCGCTGTATGCGCATCTCGTGATTGTCGAGGCGTTTCGTCGTACCAGGGTCCGCTTCAATAAGCTCAAGCCGGCGACAATCGAACGTACCTGGAAAGAGAACTTCGGCTTCATTAACGATCTGAAGGCAGCAGGCTACGGGCGAGCGCCGTTCCAATTGCGGGCCGGACTGGCGTCGGAACCGGCCATTGTGCAGTATGCGATCGATGCCCTGACCGAGGACGATGAAGACGACCCGATCACCCTTGCCGATGAGGATTTCTGGCACACGCTGCAGGTGCTCAAGACGGTCGCTGACTGCATGCACGCCGCGCGACGCACTATATGACTACGCAGCCTAATCCCACGCCCCCCCGCGACCCCAACGTCGAGGAGGCGTGGCGATTGGAGATCGACCGCCATCTGGGCCAGCTCAAACGCGACGGTGCGCGAAGGGGTATCGTAGACGTTACGGAGGCATAGCCATGATTGCCAACGATCAAGAGCTCAAAGTAACCTTGGCCCGTATTGCCCAGTTCCAGGCTCAAGTGGCGCACCTGCGCAATACGGAAGCCAATCCCATCAATTACCGTGCCGCAGTCTCAGGGTTTCTCGCGGAGATCGACCGCATGCAGCTTGAAGTGCGCGAGTATCTGAGTCTCCATCCGCGAGAGCTGACGACAGCCGTCTAAATTCGCCCTGCTCGGCCTAGCTATCCGTCCAGCGAGTGCAGGTCGGGCTGAGGTTAATGGCCGAAGCCCGTCACGGGGCGGGCGCGACGTTGGGCTTCGCTCGCGCTCAGCCCAACCTACTATCCGGCCAATCAAGAATGCGCACTGACGATTTCCGGCAACTCGGCGAGCGTGACGATCTCGCCGTCGGGGCGCTCGGGTATCCGCTCGGGCGCCTGGCCGAAGCGGTTGCACCACAGGACGCGGAACCCGTTCGCCTTCGCCGCGTGCGCGTCCCAGCCGTTCGAGGAGAGGAAGCACATCTCGCCCGCGGCGAGGCCGAATCGCTGCGCGGGCATCCGGTAGACCGAGGGATGCGGCTTGAACACGCCGACCTCCTCGACCGACAGGATCGCGTCCAGCAGGCCGGAGATGCCGGAATTCTTCGCTGCGGCGGCGAGCATCTTCGGCTCGCCGTTGGAGAGTATGGCGAGCTTCATGCCCGCCGCCTTGAGACGCGAGAGCGTGTCTTTCACTTCCGGATACGCCTCGAGGCGAAGATACAATCCCATCAGCCGCTCGCGAAGCGCTGCATCCTCGAGCTTGAGGCTCGCCATCGCGTAATCGAGCGCGTCCCCGGTCACCTGCCAGAAATCCACGTGCCGGCCCATGAGCCCGCGCAGCCAGGTGTACTGGAGCTGCTTCGCGCGCCACAGCTCCGCAAGCGGCTGCCAGCGCTCGCCCAGTTCGTCCCGCGCCTGCGCCGCCGCGCTGTTGACGTCGAACAGGGTTCCGTAGGCGTCGAACACGCACGCCCTGATACCCGTCAAACGAAGAATCGCCATCGCTCCCTCCCGAGTCGCATGAACCGTTCGTGCGGAGTCAACCGCGGTGCTTGCCGACCTGCCAACCACCCCTGGCGAGGAATTTCTCGCCGACCGCGACCGGCTCCGCCTCGAGCGGCGTCGCCATGGTGTCGTTCCAGCGGTTGAGAAAGCCGAACAGCGAGACGACCCCGGCGATCTCGACGATCTGTCCCTCGTCCCAGTGCCTGCGCAGCTCGGCGAACATCGCGTCGGTGACGTCGTTCGGCACGGATGCGGCGGCGATCGCGAAGTCCAGCGCCACGCGCTCCGCCTCGCTGTAGAGCGGGCTCGAACGGTATTCCCAGATCGCCGCCACCTTTTCCTCGGCAACGCCGATGTGCAGCGCGCCGCCCGCGGTGTGCGCCATGCAGTACTGGCATCCGTGGGCGCGGCTCGCGACGTGCGCGATCAGCCGCTTGAAGCCGCGATCCACGGTGCTCTCCGGATCCCATACGGCCGCGGCGAGCTGCGCCAGGGCTTTGACGAGCTTCGGACGCCGCTGCATGATGAGCGCGCTGTTCGGCACGAAGCCGAGCGCCTTGCGGTAAAGGCCGAAGGATTCCTCGAGTTCCGGCGTCGTATCGACCGCCAGCGGCGCGAGCCTTGCCATGCGTCTACCTCCCCCTTATGACTTGTACGCGGTCCACGGCCGCGTCACTGCGTGCCTTCGCCCGGCACGCGGTCGGCGGCCGGAATCTCAGCAACCGCCTGCCGCAGGAACGCCAACTGCTTCTCCACGCGCGTGCAGCCCGCGCATATTACAACGTGCATCCGCAGCGCGATCCGCTCCCTCACCGCGAGCTTGCGGTCGAGCGCCTCGGACATGAGGCGGCTGGCTTCCTTGCAGGACAACATCATGATCTTTGATCGATCCTCATTTCCGGCCGGCGCCGAACCAGCGTTCCTCGAGACAGGCGCGCAGGCGCATTCTCGCCCGGTGGAGCAGCACCCAGCAATTGGTCGCGGAGATCTCCAGTTCCTTACAGATCTCCCCGGTCTCGCACCCCATGACCTCGCGCATCAGGAACGCCTGCGCGGTCGCCGCCGGCAGCCCGCGCACGCAAAGCTCGAGCACCTCGAGAAACCGGCGCTCCGAGAGCAGTTGCCCCGGATCGCGCCATTCGGAGGGCATCTGCACGTAATGCCCGTCCTGGCGAAACATCGCATCGACGATGTCCGCGCCGTCCTCGCCGGCGAGCGCATCGACCGAGACCTCGCGGCCCGCCTTGCGGATATGGTCCACGATCTTGTGCCGCAGGATGCCGGTCAGCCAGGTGCGTACCGAAGAGTCCCCGGAAAAGCGATCGGCCGCAGTCAAAGCCGCGAGCATCGTCTCCTGCACCAGGTCCGCCGCCGCGTCCCGATCGCGCACCTGCAGCAGTGCGAAGCGCAGCAGCGCGGTCCGATGCGCCTCGAACTCCGCGGGGTCCACGCGTGGCTTGGCAGGTCTGTTCACGTCGGTTGCGATGCAAACGCCGCTCCGGGACGCAGTATCTCACCGCGCGGGCGAATGGTCGACGGCATCTCTCATCCCAGCGACTGCCAGAATTCGACCATCCTCCGGCGCATGGCGGCGTCGGGCAGCCGGCCGCGCCCGGCGCCCAGGTTGTCGATCATGTACTCGGGCTTGTCGGTGCCCGGTATGACGCAGGTTACCGCCTCGTGGGAGAGCGCGTACTTGAGGAAGAACTGCGCCCAGCTCGTGCAATCGAACGCCTTCGCCCACTCGGGCAGCACGCGGCCCCTGACGGCGCCGAAGAGCTTTCCGCGCGCGAACGGCAGGTTCACCAGCACCGCCGTGCCGGTTTCCGCCGCGAGCGGCAGCAGCCGCTCCTCGGCGCTGCGTTCGGCGAGCGAATAGTTGAGCTGCACGAAATCGGGCTTTTCGCGCCGCATCACCTCGCCCAGCCGGTCGTAGGCGCCGGCGATGAAGTGCGTGACGCCGATGTAGCGCGCATGCCCCTGGTCCCGGAACGCCTTCAGCGCGCCCAGGTCGGTGGCCACGTCGCTCACGTTGTGCATCTGGATGAGATCGACCTTGCCGGTGCGCAGCCGCCTGAGCGACTGCTGCATCTCGGCCATGCTCGCCTCGCGCCCGGCGGCGCGCACCTTGGTCGCAAGAAACAGCCTGTCGCGCGCGCCCATTGCGGAGACCAGATCGCCCAGCACCGATTCCGCGGTGCCATAGGAAGGCGCAGTGTCGACCAGACGGCCGCCGCCCTCGATCAGCTTCTCCAGGACCGCGCGCCGCTCGGCCCGCCTGGCCGCATCCTCGCCGATGTCGAACACGATCGCCGTCCCGAGGCCCACCGCCGGCAGCCGCTCGCCGCTGCGCGCAATGGGCCGGGTGAGCAACGGGCCCTCGGCGGCGAGGGACGGTGCGAGCGGCAGCACCGCTCCCGCGCCGATGCCGGCGCCGAACGCGAGGAGCTCGCGCCGCGTGAACAGCCTGCCTGGGCGGATGTCGTTCATCTCATGCTCCCTTCGATCCGGTCGAAGCCGCCGCCTTTCTCTCTTGCGCCCGCCCGAGGGCGAGCGCAAGCGCGAACCAGCCTGCGGCCACCGGCACGGTCGCAAGCGAAATCGCCGACAATTCCAGTCCCGCCCCGCGCAGCGCCGCGAACAGCCAGCCGCTCGCCGCGTCGGCGCCGCGAAAGACGACGATGTCGATGACGTTCTTCGCCTTGTATTTCTCCTCGCGCGCGAGCACCGTGAACAGCACCTCGCGGGCGGGGTTGGAGACCGCGAAATTGGCGGTGCGCTGCGCCGCCTGGAACGCGATCACCGCGACCAGCGCCTGCGTCAGGCCGAGCGCGGCGAAACCCAGCGCGAATACGACCGGAAGAAACCCGGCGGCCGGGCCCACGCCGAAGCGCGTCATGAGCCGCCCCGTCGCGAGAAACTGGACGGCAAGGGGGAGTATCCCCACGGCGAGGTCGATGACCGCGAAGATGCGCGTGCGAACCGCCGGATCGTCCGACGCGGCGGCCACGATGCTCGCCTGCTGGAAGTACAGGAACGTGCCCGCGAGCGAAAGCAATGCGACCCAGAGCGCGATGCCCGCGAG
>ORMF012564724.1_pt1 | contig 24062 bp, 28 predicted proteins | sample 1779871 | NCBI WGS metagenome assembly ORMF01 (sample SAMEA104232316, study PRJEB22302) | groundwater metagenome | biome: forest; feature: aquifer; material: groundwater | place: USA | collected 2011-08-07 | depth 5.4 m | reverse complement strand
TATATTCTTCAAGCTGCCCCGGTTCAACAACCCCAGGGGGGGCCGCCCCGCCGGCGCACATTTTACAATGCGCGCCGCCCCTATCAATGATTTGATGCCCCGGCTCAAAGCCAATACGCGCTTTATCAATACTGCCATCAACGACGCGTACGCCGCCCACTCCCGTTCCGACGCCAAGGTATGCGACGATCGGGTGCCCCTTCCCCGCCCCGACAACCGCTTCACCGAGACCGACAAGAGCCGTGTCATTCATAAGATAGAGCGGCACCCCAAACGCACTTCTCAGTTCTTCCCGAAGCGGCTTGCCTGCCCAACCGGGCAAATGCGGTGAAGAAAGAAGGGCGTTTCCGGAAGGATCAAGTGGCCCGGGCACACCACCGCAGACCTCCGTAATGCGCCGTGCTCGTGCAACCTCCTTTGCCCCTTGCAAAAGCGTTGCAATACCTGACGAGAAATTTTTTGGGGTCGCGATAATACGCGGTTCCTCAAAACTTTTACCGTCAGTCGAGAACGCGATCCGCATTCGTGTTCCTCCTATATCAAAAATAATCATGCTGTTTTTTACAGAAGCGCAAGGCTTATGACTATGAGAAGGGTCGCGTTACTCAGTACATGGGATCGCGCAAAAAAACGAGCGCGTCGATGACTTATATTCCAGAAGGTGTGCATGACTATCGTAAGCGGAATAAGAATGACGACGAGCGCGATGGCGGTTTTTGGTATGTGGCCTCCCGCCATGACCATGAGGCCCCCGACAATAACCGCAACACCCGAAGCATAAATAAAAAAATGAGCCCCCGGAATTCTTTTGGCGGCGGCGTATTTCATGAGAAGCGAAGCGTGCGTAAATTGAAGAATGCCGTTAAGAATAAAGGATAGTAACCCTTTGATTCGACTTCGACTCGGACGCTGTGTACGAGAGTACTCGTTCACGCGCTCCTCGCTCGTCGAAATAAAATAACCTCCAAAGATAATTCGGGCGACGAGCATCACTTCATTTCCATGTGCAATGGGAAACATGATCAGGACTGTAAACGGCGCTTCAGGGCTTCAATAAGCGGCGTCGCCAGGGGTTCGTTGCCGTACGCCCGGCCGAGTGCAAGCGCTGTCGCAATGCCAAGGAGCACGCCAGCAAACACAAGATGCGTCTCAGTTTCCCCAGATAGTGCAACCTCTGAAACAGGGACTCCCCGTCGCTCATACAACTCACGGGTGATTTTCATGCGGGCGATGATTTTAGGATGATCGTTAGGACTCGAAAGAAGTACTACATGGAGCGGCGCGCGCGGAGACACCGACGAACCGTCGAAGCCCTCAATTTCATTATGGTTTGCCTCCGGCAACGCGTTACAAAATGCGGAAATTTTTGCCGTCTCATTGAAAGAAACTTTCCAGTAATAGGCAATGGGAAAATTGGTTGCCGACGCATAGATGAGCGGGATCTTACCTTTAAGCGTCTGCGCGAGGCTTTTGCCTCCTTCGGCGGCATGCTGCGGCAAAAGTTTAAGAGAGAGCTCGGCGAGATCGGCGACTAGGTCTTTACGGGCAAGTAGTGCGGCAATCGCTAATGCTCCCTGCCCTACCGCGAGTCGCGGCGGGAGCGTATTTGAAAGACGGACAAGCGGCACACCGGTCTTTTCCGCGAATGCCGCAAGTTTTCCGCCTGTGGTTATCACCGCAAGCGGATATCCCCGTTCCTGTGCCTGTGTTGCGAAATCAAGTGTCTCTTCGGTATTGCCCGAGTGGGAGCTCGCGATATAGAGTGTCTCAAATGCCAAGTGTTCGGCGATGGGAGGCAGGCCGTAATCTTTATGAATCCATAGGCCAAGCGAAGGGTCGATCGCATTAAGAAGCCCTGCGGGCAAATGCGAGCCCCCCATGCCGCCAACCACCGTTAGTAAATGGCGACGAGTGCGGCGGGATTGCTCGACCGTTGGCTCAAAGCGAAACTGAGAGACAAATTGTATTAACGAATCGTCCATATTAAGACTCGGCAACAGGATTGCAGGCAACACAGAGCCCCAATTCTTCGAGCTTTTCGAGATAATCAATTACCGTGTGTACAAACTCCGCGTGGCTCCACACTAAGGGCGCCGCCGATATTTGCTCTCCCGTAACCGGATTGAGTTGCTCCGACATAACACCTGAGGGCAAGGCGTGTGAGACTGCCCACGAAAGCCATTGCCGCACGCGCTCAAGCTCGGGTTCTTTTTTAGCTGCGGCAACATAATATTGCGCAAGCCAAAGCGTTGTAACAAACCAAGGGTTTGAGGTAGAACCCGTACGATAGTAGTCATCTCCTTCAAACCGTGGAAGTCCGCGCGCGCCATCGGTTATCAGAAGCCGCTTTTCAAGAGTTGTCAGCGATTCGGCAAGTTGTTTGTCTCCCGGCAGAAGCACGCCGTAGCGAAAGACCCCGTAAAAACTGCTAACATCAAGCGTTCTGTCTGCCTCGAGACGGCCGTCGCTTTGTACTTGTATAAGTTTTAAGAACATTTTTAAGGACGGGTCGTACAATTGTGTGATGATTATTTCTCGTGTGTGCGTCGCCGCGGTATTGTACCGTTGTGCTTCCTCCTCCTTCCCCAAGAGACGGGCAAAATTGGACGCGGCGATGAGCGCTCCATATTTAACACTCATGGTATAGGTCGCAATGCCATACTTTTGCTCCCACAAATCGTAACTTTGATACGGAAGGCCTGGAGTTTCTTCTCGTAGCAGGAAATCAGCAATACCTTTAATGAGCACCGCGTATACGCTTTCGATAAATTCAAGATCTTTGGTAAGCCGATAGTGTCGCCATAGTGCGACAAGAACAATGGCAGTTTCGTCTTCCTGAATAGGGAGAATCGGCTTCCCTTCCCGAATCCATGGATGCCAGGACGAACCAACGGAGAGATCGGGACGGTATTTGTGCATAAAATACCCTTCCCGACCGCCAAGAAGCGTGTGGCAGAATTCAAAAAACCGTCGTGTAACATTAAAATCGCCGGAGCGGTCAAGCGCCATGGCGGCATACGCCGCGTCGCGCGGCCAAACATAGGAGTAACTATCCCGCCCGTGCTGCAGCATGTCGGAATCGCTTGAGGCAATAATAGCGCCGTTATTATCCGCGTGCGCCCGAATGATAAGAAGCGATTTCTTAAATTGCTCGATAATGGGCGCGTCGAGTTTGTAAAAGCTGAAATTTTGGCGGTTCACCCAAGCGTGCCAAAAATCGCGGGTGGTACGCATAAGATGCGCCGGCGTCTTCTCGAGAACATAGGTATTTAAGCGATGTGCCTCTTCAACCGAATCCGCCGCCGCAAGCCAATAATGTATTCTTTCTTCTCCCCGAGGCGGCAAGGTTATCGTAATGCCTATTACCGAATCCACCGTCCCATGCTCAATGGGATTTTTTGAGAGCACACCGTCCCGTGCGTCGGTGTGCGTCCCCTCTTTTCCTTCTACTTCAAAAAGGCCAACGCTGTAATCGTCAAAGGGGGTCGTGCCGTGGAGCGCGTTCGCCAAAAAAACCCGTCGGCCCTTGTAATGGATAATTGCTTGCACGCGGGGATCGTAGTACCCCGTATCCCCGCGATGCGATTCAGAAATATTAAACTGATGTGCAAAAAATACTTTTACTTCTCGCAACTCATTCTTGAGATTTTGGAGCGCAACCTCACGCACCAGAATATTTTTCTCGTTATAGACGATATCCGTTATTGAAAGCGTGATGCCAAGCGCCTCGTTGCGTGCCGTACTCTTACCAGCCGCGGTTTCCTTATCGCAATCGATATGTATTTGCCAGGAAGGGTCTGAGAGCCAATGAAGCTCTCCTCCTGTGTACACTCCGAGGCGATGCAGATGCCCGATGCCGATGTGATTCTCAAGACCGACATAGGGAAAATAAAAATCACGGAGCTGTGCCCGGTTATCAAATCCGACCAAGAGATGGCCATTGCCGAGTGTTATGGAGCGGGGCATTGCTATATTTAAGCGTATCGTTTGAGTGCCCGAGTAACCGCGGCGGCAGCTGCTTTGCGGCTTTTGACGCCACGGAGAACCTTAGCGCAGGCGGCATCGCCAAGCACTTCCTCAGTCCACTTCGCGAAATCATTTTTCTCCCGATTGGCATGTTGCGCATACTCAGCGTCGCTCATGCCGTTTTGAAGAGCGCGCTCAAGGTCTTTTAAATTCTGAAGAATGTGGCCACCCGTCGTCCAAAAACACTGCCCCGGCGGGGCGTGAACTACATGGAGCTTCGAGCGAGATTTCTTTTGTGTGATGAGCATGGCTACATTATGTTACTAGTAATGGGGAACGCGGTTTTTTTTGTTTTTGGTTGCCGCTTGGGCTGTATCCGTAATTTTAAGTCATTAAGCGTATTCATAAAAGCGATATACGCATCGTAGGGAGAATCGTAGGGATTAAAATACTTATGCACATCGCCGTCGGCGAACCACTTGGTACACATATAATAGAAGTGATCCGAGGTCTGAAGCCGTCGCCAGTCGCTCACAATGTCCTCCTTCCCCGTCGCCAGCACCCTCTTTTCCAAACCGTACAGAGCTTCTATGGCGGAGCGCTGCATACTGTTGCCAACCCACGCCGAGAGGTCGCGCTCCGTATCAGCCCAGGTCAAAATATAAGGCACATCAAACTCGCCCACCGGCTCATAAGCCTGTACGGTTTGGGTGGGTGTCTTAAAAGAAGTGTCGGGGTGTTTCAGTAGCTCTTTGGGTAGTGTGCGAAGAAAATCAAATATACCGGTATCTTCCCATTGATGTTCTCCGAATGTCTCATAGTCCATAAATAAATTGACTGTTTGACCGTTTCCGTGATTGGCCTCCACCCAGGAGGCAAACTTTGGCGCCGTGAGAGGCCACCCTTTCCAGCCTCGTTCTGAAAATCGAAACGCGACATCGTCAGAGAGACGATAGTTTTTAAGAAGCGCCTTTATGTTCTTGGTACCTTTCGGGCGATAGAGAAAATTAGGGCTTCGCCAACCAAGGGCGTGATCCCACCCTTCTGCCATAATACCGAGGTATCCGTGCTTCTCTGCCCACAGCGCCAAGTCATTGCGGTAAGAAAGTTCCGTATTGCGAAGCACCCGAGGCTGTACGCCGAAAAGCCGTTTAATAGTCGCCTCATGGAGCAGTACCTGTCGTTCAAATTCGTCTACGGAATAAAAAAATGCTAAGGAATGGTAGTAGGTGTCGGCAAGAATTTCAACGCGACCCGTTTTTATAAGCCGCTTGAAAGACTCGAGCGCCTCGGGAGCAAACGCGGCCATCTGTTCGAGGACAACACCCGAAAAAGAGAGCGCGAAAGTAAATTCAGGACGCTCCTCTAACAACTGCTCGAGAATAGCATTGGTCGGCAGATACGATTTCTCCGCCACCTTCCTGAGTATCTTCTCGTTGTTGAGGTCAGTGTCCGAAGAATCATTAAAATAATTATGGTCATAGCCGATGTCAAAAATACGATACCGCTTAACCCGCAGCGGCTGGTGCACATGAAGATAGAGACAAACGGAAAGCATAATCAAGAGCTTGGAAGCATTGAAAGTAATTGTCTATAAAGTCTAACACATTTTTTTGCCGCCTCGCCCCAGGTTTGCCGCAGTGCTTCTCGTTTACCGCCGCGCGCGAGTTCGTCTTTAAGAGGTGGATAGCGGAGCACCGAAACAATTTTATTTGCCATCTCATCCGTATCCCAAAAGTCCACCTTAAGCGCGTGCGAAATAACCTCAGAGACACCGGATTGTTTTGAAATAAGCACCGGCGTATCCGCGATCAAGGATTCAAGTGGTGTGAGGCCAAAAGGCTCCGATACGGAAGGAAGCACAAAAAGATCGGCGCTTCGATAAAGCCGCTCCAATTCATTCCCCCGTACAAAGCCCGTGAAAAATACTTGCTCAGAAATGCCGAGGTCGGCCGCGAGTCGGATTATTTGCCGCTCCATATCGCCCGAGCCCGCCACCACAAAAAAAGTTTTGGGATAATGGGCGAGCACCCGTTTTGCGGCGCGCAAAAAATAATCCGGCCCTTTTTGAAGGGTGAGTCGTCCGACATAGAGCACAATCTTGTAACCCGGAATATTAAGCGGCTTGAGACGCTTTCCACTCTCCATGGGCGCGGGGTCAATGCCGTTATATACCACCTGTATCTTGTCCGCAGGTATGCCGTAGCGGGTAACTACCATGTGTTTGGTATATTCCGAAACCGTGACTACGGCATCCGCCGCCTCCATTCCCTCTTTCTCAATACGCCATACCCGACTATCCGCGTGCTCGCCACCACCCTGGTCAAAGCCCGTCGCGTGCACATGTACGACAAGGGGCTTCCCGCTTATTCGTTTTGCCTCGATGCCTGCGGGGAACGAGAGCCAGTCGTGAGCATGAATCACATCGAAGTGCTCTCCCGCGATGAGGCCCGGAACAAGGGAAGCATAGCGGAGCACCTCATTAAAGAGGTCTTCTCCGTAGATATCGTCTTCCGCCAAGCGGCGGAAACGCGAGTATTCTTGAGCTGTTTTGTAGGGGGAAAGTCCGGTTCGAACTCCCTTAAATTTTATGTTGTCGACCCCCGCGAATAAAAAGCGAATCGAAGGTTCCAACACCTCAATCTGCTTTGGTAATACAAAAAGAATATCCACCTGCTCGTGCGCAAGTGCGCGCGCAAGCCCACTGCAGGCTACGCCAAGACCGCCACTATTGTACGGGGGGAACTCCCACCCAAACATGAGTACTCGCAATGACATATTACATATCAAAAATCAAAGAGCAAAAAGAAAACATGGAATTTATTTTTAATATTTACAATTTGCTATTTTATTTGTGTATCCAAGGAATCGAATACTGCTCAAACTCCGGAAGAAGCTTTTTATCGTACAGTAAGCGAGCAATGACTTCCGCGTGAGACTTTGCGCCGGTAAGCGCGTTGTGCGGCATCGGTTCGGCCGGAATGCCCACATAATTCAAAACCGCGTCGAGGTCGAGGGCGGAGCGCTGATGGGCCGTCGGCACCAAGAGCCCTCGCTTTATCATGTGCATATAGGCAAGCGTATGGGTATCGACCGTCCGATACGCAAGAGGCCAATCAAGGTGGGCGCGATTTGCTGCTGCCTTTAAAAAGTCTCTATCGAAAGAAGGATTTTGCCCCGCAAGCGTGTGTTCAAGAACTGTTTTCGTCCAGTTGAGAAATTCGGCTACTGCCTCCCCTTCTGTTTTTTTATGAGGGTCAACAATTTGCTCGCGCGTAAAACCGCACACGGCAAGCGCCTCATCCATAATGTGTGCACCGTCCCAGATACGACACTCGACATAGAGCTGATTGGTCGGAGCATCAAAATCAAGCGCACCAATCGAGACCATCGAGTGCTTGTGGTATTCAGTTCCCGATGCTTCTACATCAACGACAATCACAATGATAAATTAAAAATAAGATAGTAAAAATAAAATAGTTACAATTTACTATTTGCTATTTACTATTCCTTTACAATTCGCTGCCGGACGATAACCGGCGTGCTCGGCTTCTTGCTTTGTCCCAAACCAAATCTTGTTTGCTTCCGAAATAGCACGGGCAGTGGGACAGGTTGGTAGGCTGTAGGTCGCGCCATTTCTTGACGCGACAAACTGTCCCGTTGTCGCGGCTCCCTTTCCTTCTGCCACCGCAGATGCTGCCGGAGACGCCATGAGGGTGGCTCCCTCAATAGAAACAGGCACTCGCATTTCAGCAATACGCGAAAGCCTGCCCAGGCCAAACCCTGCGCAGCCGACAAGGATTATGATGAGCGCGATGGTGGAGTCTTTGGACAGAGGGCCCGCCCCGTTGGAAGCCGTCCTGAAGTTTAAAATTACACTCAGGGTTTTTAGAGAAGGCTTTCTAATGGGGTTGATTTTACGGAACAACTCTGCTATCCTGCCCATCATTCAGTAAGTATAGCGCATTTCCTGGCCACAGGAATGTAGATAACGGATATGGCAACTAAAAAGGCGGGCGGCACAGCTAAAAACCTCAGCGACTCAAACCCTAAATATCTCGGGGTTAAGCTCTATGCCGGGCAAACTGCCCGCATTGGCTCGGTTATCGTCCGCCAACGCGGCACCCGAATTCTCCCCGGCCGCAATGTCGGCATAGGAAAAGACCATACACTTTTTGCGCTACAGCCCGGCACCATCTCCTTCAAGAGCAAGCGGAAAGTCGGCTTCAACGGCCGCACCCTCATCAAAAAAATCGCGGAAGTGCTTTAGGGCAGCTTCGTTAGCCATTAGCTTCATTAGCTTTTAGAAGCCGCTACAGAGCGGTTTTTTGATTTTAACAGCAGGTACTATGTGCTACGAGCACGAGGATGCTTGACAAAATAGTGATGTGGGTGTATAATCATAACTGGTAAGGTTCCTTGCCAGAAGCCCAGAAATGGGTACCACACCAACCACAATCCCCGGCGCAAGCCGTTTGGATTCTCCCAAGGAGGGAGCCATGAAAGTTTATGAAATTCGGGAAGAGCGAGTTAACCGTGGGGCCCAGGTGTATCACAACTGGTGTCCGCAGGAGACGCTGATTCTGGGAGGAGGCGTGCATAACAAGAAAGTGCCTCTGTTCAGAAAGAACCCGGCCGAGATTCTGCACCGCCAAGTAATTAGGGAAGCCCACCCGGTCGCAATCAAGGACGGCTATGCTCTTGCAAAGCCGAATCAGGAAAGCGACAAGATTCTCGTGGTGGTCAGTTCCCGAGCCTACTATTCGCTCGAAGGACGCGATCGCCGCAGGGGCGTTTGGAATCTTGACCGCGGAACTTCGCCTTGGTGCGAGGGACGGGACAAGGTTCTCATGAGCGCCACTGGCCCGATGGAGTGGTTCGACCGTCAAGACGGCAAGAACATCGGTTGGCACGATTCGTTGGTGGTGCTGGAAGTCGGAGACGGAATCGTTGTCACCGACGAGAACGGCACCGTCACTCGTGCCAAGTATGAGTCGGTTGAGGCTGGGCTGGTTCAGCTATAAATACGACAAGTACAGTAAGGCAACGGGGCGACATCGCAAGACGTCGCCCTTTCTGCTATCCAAAGCTACCAACTCCTCGACTTTGAGGAGGCCTAGACTCCCCCAGACCGTTGCGTCATCCATTAAACACTCTGTTAAACACTGAGTGTTTAAGATTAGGCAGTGAATCCTAGGACATCCGATGTCCTAGTTTGTTGGCTGTACGAGTAGTTTAAAAGTCGCCTTTTTGGCCCCGGAGGAAACCGCAATCTCGTGCTCCCCTATTTCTTTAATAGGATTTGGCAACTCAATGGCTTCGGGTGGAATATCTATGCGCGTCTGCGCCTTAATCGCGGCGGCAATATCTAACGCGTGAATACCTTTGAATAAATGTCCTTTCTCGTTTGCCGTGGCGACAACGGTAAGGGTAATACTTTCAAGCGCGGCTAGGTTTTTTGCTAACAAATCCTTCTGAATTTTTTGTTCCCCCTCCTGCCTTGTTTTCTCGGTGAGTACTGATTTTACGCGCGTGGGTGTAGCTTCCGCGGCAAGACCACGGGGAATCAAAAAGTTCCGCGCGTGGCCTTCCGCCACATTCTTAATATCAGATTTCTTTCCGATACCGGAAACATCGCTCAGTAATATTATTTGCATGATTCCTGCTTCCTTATTCCTGATTCAATAATTTTATCGCTGCGTTGAGCTGTGGGTCTTTTTCTGCTTTTACATCCTCTTGCGTACGCTTCACTTCAATGTCGGGCTTGAGTCCCCCATCCGAAATAGACCGGCCATTTGGCGTAAACCACCGTGCCACCGTAACCTTAAGCGACGCCTTATCGATAAGCGAGACAAGCTCCTGAACCGAACCCTTTCCAAAGGTGTGTTCCCCGACAAGCTTCGCAATACCGTGCTCTTGGAGTGCCCCCGCGAGTATTTCAGAGGCGGACGCAGAACCATTATCAATAAGAATTGCCATTCGTAAGCTATTGCTGAATACATCATAGCCGCGGCTGCGATGAATGCTTGGTTTGCCATTTCCGCCCATGTCTTCAGTTACCACAATTTTACCGGAAGGAAGGAACCAACTTGCCATATCAACGGAGGCCTCAAGATAGCCGCCGGGGTTGCCGCGTAAATCGAGCACGAGCTTATTGGTCCCGGAAACCACGAATGCCCGGAGTGCCTCGCGAAAGAGATTGGGGGCCACGGCGGAGAAATTATACAGCGAAATGACGAAGACGCCGTTTTGTTCTTTAGTCTCAATGGTTGGAATGTCAATGACATCGCGAACTACCTTAATTTCAATAAATTCTTTTTCTTCTTCGCGGGCAATCGTGAAAGTAACCGTTGTTCCCTTTTTCCCGCGGATGAGCTGTACCGCCTTATCCACCGGCATGCTCTCCGTTGAAGTCCCGTTAATCTTCAGCATCTTATCCCCCGCTTTAAGACCGGCGCGAAGCGCCGGAGAACCTTCCAGAGGAGATACCACCGCGAGCGTACCGTCGCGGATGCCGATCTCCATACCCACGCCCTCAAAACTGCCGCTGATGTCCTGCTGAAAAATTGCCGATTCTTGCGGCGGGAAAAATACCGTGTACGGATCGCCCAGGGAGGCGGTAAGGCCCGAAATAAGCCCCCACACTTTATCCTGCTCCGAGGCCACTTTTGTGGTAGAAGCCGGAACAAATTTTTCATTGAGAATGTTCCAGGCCCGCCACACGGGAGTTAAATTCGCCCCAGCCGGAGGTACATCGAGGTGCGAGGTATAAAATTGAGCAACCGGCGCAGGAATATTGTCCGTCTTCGCGATATAGATACCGCCGACAAATCCACCAACTAAAAGCGCCGCGCCAATCGCCGCGGCGGTAATAATGCCTTTAGAAGAATCAAAATGCATGGCCATCATTATCGCATGCTGGATTATCCTCGGCAAAGGTGTTGGTGTTGTATACTAAATGGATGATTAACCGCAGTGCATATAAGGGATCAACCTGGATTGATCTCGACTCGCCTACCGCCGAGGAGGCACGGCAGGTTATGGACGAATTTCATATTGACCCGCGGGTTATGGAAGAAATAGTGCTTCCATCACTTAAACCAAAAGTGGAGCATTACCGAGATTTTATTTATCTCATTCTCCATTTTCCACTCTTTCGGCATACCCACCGCTCAACTCCCAATCAGGAGATCGATTTTATAATTGGGCGGCGCTATCTCGTAACCGTGCGCTACGACCCGGTAGAACCGCTCCATAATTTTGCAAAATTGCTTGAAGTGCAAACAATTCTCGACCATGAGGAGTCTCATGAACACGCGGGCATGCTCTTTTATCACATGATTCGGCGCCTGTACGCCGAGCTTGAATATGGGCTCGACTTTCTGCGCGATGAGCTTACCGACATTGAAGCAAAAATATTCGAAGGAAAAGAAAAGGAAATGGTTGTCTCCCTTTCACAATCATCGCGAAGCCTTCTCAATTTCAAACAATCGGTTGGACGCCACCGAACCATTCTCGAGTCCTTTGACAGTGTAGCCACCCGCTTCTTCGGCGACGATTTCTCGCACTATTCCAAAGTTATCCTCGGACAGCAATACCGAATTCATAACGATATCACCGCTTATCTGGACTCGCTCTCACAGTTGCGTGAGACAAACAACTCCCTGCTCTCAACGAAGGAAAATGAGATCATGAAAACACTCACCATTATGGCCTTTGTTACTTTTCCTCTTACGCTCATCGCGGCCATTTTCAGTATGGACACTATACATACGCCGCTTATCGGCAACCCGTTTGATTTTTGGATCGTTATAGGCGGGATGGCTACCGCGACTATCATCTTCTTCTCCTATTTTAAATATAAGGGCTGGTTGTAACTATGCTTCGTCTTCACAATACCCTCTCAGGCAAGATCGAGGAGTTTGTCCCCATTAAAAAGGGCGCGACTTCAATGTATAACTGTGGACCAACGGTCTATGATTATGCCCATATCGGCAATCTACGCACTTTTGTCAGCGGGGATCTGCTTCGACGCACGCTTGAGTACGCTGGCCTGCGAGTCAAACAGGTTATGAATCTGACCGACATTGGACATTTGCAAGGCGATAGCGATGAGGGAGACGACAAAATGGTCTCGGCACTACGACGGCTCGGGAAGCCTGAAACCCTTGAGGGACTTGCCGAAGTGGGCACGCTCTTTGCCGATGCTTTTCGCGAAGACCTCCAAAAACTCAACATCGAGACCCCGGAGAGTATGCCTCGCGCAAGTGAGCACATTAAAGAGCAGGTTGCCCTTATTAAAACCCTTGTCGAAAAAGGCTTCGCCTACAAAATCGAAGATGGTGTTTATTTTGATATATCAAAATTTACCGAGTACGGGAAACTTGGTGGGCAATCCTCAGGCGATGAGGCGGGCGCGCGCGTTACGGTCAACACGCAAAAACGCAATCCGCGCGATTTTACGCTTTGGAAAATGAGCGAGCGGATTGGTTGGGACAGCCCGTGGGGAAAAGGATTTCCCGGCTGGCATATTGAATGTTCCGCCATGTCGGTAGCGTATCTCGGACAGCCGTTCGATATTCATACCGGCGGCATTGACCTTATTCCGACACACCACAATAACGAGATTGCCCAGTCAGAAGCGGCGGCGGGCAAGGAGCTTGCGAAATATTGGTTCCATAGCGCGTTTCTTACGGTAGAAGATTCCAAAATGGCAAAGTCAGCCGGGACCTTTGTCACCCTGCGTGACATAGAAGCCAAAGGATTTCATCCGCTCGCGCTACGCTACCTTTTTTTAACCGCCCATTATCGCTCCCCTCTTAATTTCACCTGGGAAGCGCTCTCTGGAGCACAAACAGCCCTTAGTAAACTCTATCGCTTTCTCGCCGATGAGAAAGCAAATCCCAAAAAAGCATCAAAAAAATATATCGAGCGGTTCTCAAAAACAATCTACGAGGACCTCGGCACGCCGCAAACTCTTGCGCTCATCTGGGAACTCATTCGCGATGAATCGCTTACCGCCCAAGAAAAACGAGCCACACTTCTTGCCATCGACGCCGTGCTTGGACTTAGGTTTGCTCATGCCGCGACCCTGCTTGTATCACTGCGTGGCGATGTTGTTTCTTTTGCAGAACTACCCCCTGCCATCCAATCGCTTGTCCGTGCCCGAGAAACGGCTCGCTCTTCAGGCAATTACGCCGAGGCTGACCGTATTAGAGGTGAACTTACCCGTGAGGGCTACCTACTGCGAGACACTACCGAAGGGCCTGAAATCACAAAAAAGTAACCCGCGTTAGCTAGTCCCTGGAGTTGCTCACAGTTTTTGCACCATTTACCGCTTTTTGAAAGGAGTTGGGACCCGTCCCCCGTGCTAAAGTATCACCATGGCAAATCCCTCCGGTCTTCGGGTGCCTCCTCAAAATGTCGAATCCGAGAAAGCGCTTCTCGGAAGCATTTGTCTTAAGCCGGAAGGCATGCACGACATCATTGATATTATTTCGCCGGATGCTTTTTACGCGGAGAAGCATCGTCTTATTTATGACGCGATGCTCGAGCTTTTTGGTAAGGGCGACCCCATTGATCTCCTTTCTCTTTCCTCCCGTCTTAAAGAACGCAGCCAGCTTGAACACGCGGGAGGGTCTTCCTATATTGCCGACCTCGTAAACGGTGTTCCTTCTGCATCAAACCTCAAACACTACGCCTCACTGGTGCAGAAGAAATATATGATGCGCTCTCTTATCGAAGCCGCCGATGAAATTTCGCAACTGGGATATGCGGAAGAGCGAGAGCTTGAAGAAATTCTCGACCAGGCGGAAAAACTTATCTACGAAGTGACCGCAACGCCAACGCTGCATAAATTTGTTGACCTGCGAGACATCCTCGGTGAAGCGTGGGAGCGGCTCGACCGCCTGCATAAAACGAAGGATGGACTGCGCGGTGTGCGCACGGGATTTCGCGACCTCGATAACAAGCTTGCGGGCCTTCAGAAATCTGACCTCATTATCCTCGCGGCCCGGCCCTCGATGGGAAAAACGGCGCTCGCGCTCGATATTGCGCGACAGACCTCAACACTTTTCAGCACACATGTCGGCATCTTTTCTCTTGAGATGAGCTCTCAGCAGATCGTGGACCGCATGCTTGCGGCGGAATCAAATGTTGATTCTTGGAAATTGCGCACCGGAAAGCTCACTGGCGATGATGAATTTGACCGCATTCGCGATTCTCTCGACAAGCTCTCAAGCGCTCCTATTTTTATTGATGACCAGCCCGCGAACAATATTCTTAAGATGCGCTCCGTGGCGCGGCGCCTTAAAAGCGAGCGTGGCCTTGGCCTCATTATCGTTGATTACCTACAGCTCATGGCGCCGACCAACAGCCGCGCCTCGGATTCTATGGTTCAACAAGTAACCGAGATCTCCCGCTCCCTTAAAACGCTTGCGCGCGAGCTTGACATACCGGTGCTCGCGCTTTCCCAACTTAGTCGTGCCATCGAGCAACGCCGCGGCAAACCCCGTCTCTCAGACCTTCGTGACAGCGGATCGATAGAGCAGGATGCCGATGTTGTTATGTTCATCCATCGAGACGACAAATACAATGAAGACTCGACCAAGCCAAATATCGCCGAGATTCTTATTGAAAAACACCGCAACGGCCCTACCGGCAAAGTAGAGCTTTATTTTGACGAAAAACGCACCACCTTCCGCTCCATTGATAAAAGTGAGTTTGGTGAATTGGCTACCGCCGGGGAAGCCGAGGACGCCTCTTAATTAACATGAGGGAGTTTCAAAAAAGCGTCGAGGCATGGGTGTCGCAGTATAAAATCGGCTATTTCAAGCCGCTTGAAATTATCGCGCGGCTCGCCGAAGAAGTGGGTGAGCTTGCGCGCGAAGTTAATCACCGATTTGGACCAAAAAAGAAAAAACCGGCCGAAGAAACAAAAGAGATCGGCGACGAAATCGCCGATATTATATTCACCCTCGCATGCTTGGGAAATTCACTGAATATCGACCTGGACGAACACTTGAAGCGGGTAATGGATAAGCTCTATAGCCGCGACAATGACCGCTTTGAGCGCAAATAACGGCAAATAACAGAATGGGGACACTTAATAAATTAACCGAATTGTTTGGGCGGTTCCCCGGCATCGGTCCCCGGCAGGCAAAACGATTTGTGTATTTTCTTCTCGCAACTCCAGCTGGTTTTCGCGAAGAGCTCGCGCGGCTCCTTCTTGAACTAAAGAGTATCGTGTCGCAATGCGCCGAGTGCTATCGTTTTTTTTCTCCCTATAAAGCTGAAAAAGTATGCGCGTTGTGCGCCGATTCAAATCGCGACCACAGTACGCTCATGATTGTTGAAAAGGATGTGGACCTTGAAAATGTAGAACGGAGCCGCGCTTGGGGCGGAACCTACTTCGTGCTTGGCGGCACGCTCCCTATTCTTGAAAAAAAACCTGCCGAGCGCATTCGAGTCGCGGAGCTTCAAAAACGCCTTGAGGCTAGGGCGAAAAAGGGATTCCAGGAATTGGTCTTGGCTCTTTCACTCACGACCGAAGGCGAGCACACCGCGGCCTACCTTATGGAAAACCTCGAGCCGCTCGCGCAGAAATATAATTTCAAAATCACAATGCTTGGCCGTGGCCTCTCGACAGGTATTGAGCTTGAGTACTCCGACTCCGAGACCATAAAAAACGCCCTCAAAAACCGCCAGTAACAACAACCCGCACCACTCCGTACCAACCCGTACATAAAATCCTTATCAAATAAATCCTACCATATATGGTAGGATTTATTTGATTGCTTTTTGCATTAAAACTTTAAAGGAAATGCCCAGAAATTAAGGAAACAATGCAAATAACAAAACACCCCGCCAATTGGCGGGGTGTTTTGTTACGCAAGTGAGTCAATCTTCACTTTGAGAAACGGCTGCCGGTGGCCTCGCTTTTTGAAATAGCGGCTCTTGGCTTTGTATTTGATGACCGTCACTTTGCGCGCACGGCCATTGGCAAGAACTGTTGCCTGTATGGTTGCACCCGCAATTGAAGGGGTACCGATTGTGGCTTCTTTGCCGTCGTGAGAAAGAAGCACGGTATCGAAAGTAACCTTATCTCCTACTTTATGCTCGTCAGAAAGCTTTTCCACAATGACGGTATCCCCCACCGCTATCTTATATTGCTTCCCGCCTGTTTGTATAACGGCAAATTCCTTCATAAGTTCATAGACAATACGCTAAATACTCCTAGAAATCAACGATTTTTAGACTTGACAGCTATTTGATTGTGTGTATACTATAGGCAGTTTGCTGGGGTATTTAAGTTACTTGTACCTTACTGCTTCCTCGCGGTACAGAGCAGTACCAAAGGCAAACAACGCTCGTCTCCGTACCCAAAGCAAGACGAGAGGGCCTGCACACAGAAATGTTTGCAGAAGAATCAGGGAGACCTACGGTTCCAGGTACCTGATTTTGATCGGAACCTCGCGCTGTCCTAGCCGCGCGTATATATCCTTAGAGGGTGGGAGTCTGGGTTGAGCTAGGCATCCAGACTGCCCACCCATGCACCCGAGCGAATTGTCGCCGGGTGTTTTTAATTTTCTATTCTGCCCGCTCCGGTCCTTCAATCGCAGCGACTTCCATCCCTGCGGCGGTGCCGGTGATGCGCAATACATCTTTATCAATCTTCCCAAGTTCTTTATACGCGGTGTTGTAGGCGTTTACGCTTGTGGACATCGCATTGCCGAGTTTTTTCATAAACTCGTCGTAATTGCCGATGTGGCGCCCAAGCTCTTCCACGCGCTTGCGGATTTCTTTTGCCGATTCTTCAATCTGAAGCGAGCGGAGCCCCTGAAGGACTGTTTGCAGATATGCCATAAATGAGGTCGGCGAGACGATAATCACTTTTTTCTGCTGAAAGGCATATTCAATAAGGTCGCGGGTATTGGTTTTGACCGTCCCCACTTGATTGATAAGGAGGTCGTAGTACACACCTTCGGAGGGAATAAACATGAAGGCAAAGTCCATCGTGTTTTCGGTCGGGCGGATATATTTTGCCGTCTCATCAATACGATTCTTTAAATCCTGCTTGAAAAGCTTTTCGAGTCGCTCTCGTTCCACCGCGTCGCGCGTCTCCAAAATTCGATTGTAGTTTTCAAGCGAAAACTTTGAGTCAATCGGAAGCACCCGCCCTTGGTCAAGAAAAATCACGGCGTCCACGATTTCCCCGTTTGGAAACGCATATTGCATTTGGAAACGCCCCGGTGGAAGCACATTCTTCAGCACGGTTTCAAGATAATATTCGCCTAAGATGCCGCGCTGTTTCGGATTCTTGAGAATGTCCTGCAGATTCTGCAGTTGGTCTGCGAAGGAAATAACCTGGCGGTTGGTCTCATCGAGCTTGGTAAGTCCTGCCGTCACTTCCCGCACGATTTTGTGCGATTCGGCGAGCTGGGTGCGGACGCTATCCGACATCACTCGCGTACTCTCCCCCACTTTCGCTTCAAGTGTTTTAGTGAGCTCTTGGATTTGATTTTGCAAAAGGAGTAATCCTTGTCCTTCTTCAGCCGGATCCTTTTTGCGCCGCAAAAGCTGCCATAACAAAGCGCCATTAAGAATTACTACGAGTACCAGAACAACAGCAAGAATGGCAGTTGCAGACATGGGACCATTCTACCACCCCCGCAGAGTATTAAAAAAGTTCCAGTTTTCTACAAGAAATCATTCTAATATTCTGCAGAATATTAGAATGATTTCTTGTACTGTACGACGCGCTTATTTTTGTTACAATACAAAATATGACACTTCAAAAAGATATACAGACAAAAATTAAAGACGCAATGCTCGCGCGAGATACGGTGCGGCTTTCCGTGGTGCGCGCTCTTACCGCCGCTTTTACCAATGAGTTAGTCGCCAAGGGCCGTAAGCCGACCGAAGAGCTCGCCGACGAGGATGCGCTTGCCGTAATACGGCGTGCTGCGAAGCAGCGCAAGGAATCCATTGAACAGTTCCGTAAGGGCAATCGTGAAGATTTGGCGGCCACTGAAGAAGCCGAACTCGGCATTTTAAATGAATTTATTCCGCAGATGATGCCGCGCGAGGACATTGAAAAAATCGCGCGCGCAAAAAAAGATGAGCTCGGCATTTTGGACAAATCAAAAGCTGGCCAGCTCATGGCCGCCTTAATGCGTGACTTGAAAGGCAAGGCCGACGGCACTGATGTAAAAGCGGCTGTTGACGCTTTACTCCCCTAGCGCTACCATACCGAAGGGACAACCAGGGAAGGAATATTCAGATGTGCGTTTTACCCCTTTTCGACAAAGGGTGTGCCGTCGTTTTGGTGGAGCCAATCGACGAAACACCGGCGGAACAACTCTGCAAGTATTATGCAGAGCGGTCACGAAAACTGGTGGCCTGGATACGCTTCGGTGTGACCGAGCCATTTCCGGAACGAACGATGCGTGACTTGCTCGACGAGTACTACGGCGAACGGCGATCCCAACTCATCGTTCGACCGGATGCTTCGTTCTTCATCGTACCGCACAGCGGGGTGGTGCCCTGTACCCCGTTGGCCCTTCGACAAATGCTCAGCGAGCGCCTCAACCTACATCCGTGCATCATCCAGCAGATGGCGTGGAAGCAAACCGAGCGCTTGTTGGATGGCAGGGCATAAGGGCCTTTCGGCCCAAAGGAACTTTCACCCGGTGCCGGCACACCGGGTGAACTCTTGCCTCAATTTGCTTGACTTTAATATTGAAATCGGTTATAATTAAAAAAGCAACTGAACCTTTGGAGGCCCATATGGCAAAAGCCCTAACGGCCTCCCCCTTCGCGGGTAGGCTTCTCGACGAATCGCGCGACGCCGACCAAAAGGTGAAGCGGCAAATTGATGCCGTGCGACTTATGGTCACTACGGCGCAGTTTTATGGACTGATCCAAGCCACGCGCTTCTACCGACCGTATTTCGCCGAGATTTCCGATGCGGCCCGAAAAGCTGTCGCGGAGGTTGCTGAGAGATATGGCCTCGACAAGGCCGAAGCCGAGACCGTGGTGAGCGTTGTGACACACCTTCTCGGCACTAGCGGCCAGCGCATAGCCGACTGGCTTCCCCGCCCATTTAGAAAGATAATTCGCCCCCGTCTGGCGGAAAGAAATGCGGTCAAGCGCGCCGAAGAAGCCCGCTGGACAAGATGGCTACACGATCCAAAACGAGCCATCGAGGCGCATAACATGATTCGGCAGCGCCACGGCGACCCCGATGACTAGCGGAGACCCACACGGTCTCCGCTTTTGTTTTTCTTGCGTTTTTCTTGACAATATATTTCTAAGCTGGTAGAAATTATTTGGGTCCAACCTTCAGAGAGAGGTTCTTTCATGTCAGTAATTCCGCTTGTGGTGATCGTCGCTCAATCCTCGCCAAGTGAGCGGGGCGATGTGCCCATCGTCACTCGGATCGAGGCGCCGCTTGCCGGCACAATCGATATCATCAGGGTCCTCCAATTCCAGGCCGATGCTGAAAACAGCGGTATCGACCAGACCGTTTCTCACACCACAGCGGGAGCGCTTACGGTTGAGCGGCGCGTTCAAAATGCCCCGTATTCAATACGGTGCGGAATGGACGAGCTTGCCAATGATATGGACCGCCACTTCGGCGCCCATGTCATCAACCAGCTTCTGCTTCCCCAGCTACTCGTGGCCCGAATCTTGAGCTAATTCCACGAGCCGCCCGATGCGCGACTGCCCAGCGCATCGGGTTTGCTATTTTACTATTTTGTATACACAAAGCGATATTTTTTTCGCGACCAAACAGGTCCAGCGGAGGCAATACCAATTCTTTTGGTGTGTGTAATGTTGTGAGAGCTTATTCGTACACCCCGATCTTCAAACCACAGCCCGTTCTTTTTTATCGCTCGCTTCCCGTTTAATTTTTTATCAACCTGAAGTGCTTTCGTCAGCTTTGCCGGACCGTTATATTGACCGGCACCACGAATAAGCACTGCCGCCGGATATCCTTTTTCTCTAGTCACGATATTAAGCATCCAGTGCATGCCGTAGGTGAAATAGACATACCAAACGCCAGGGCGTCCAAACATGGGCGCATTGCGGAGCGTTTGTCCCCGTGAGGCATGCGATGCCTTATCCTTAAAACCGTCATAGCTCTCGGTTTCAGTAATCATCACGGCAACTTTCCTGCCCCCGATTTTCCGCACCAAAAATTTTCCAATAAGCTCTCGCGCGACCGTGAGTGTCGGGCGATTAAAAAATTCTTGAGGAAGTACCATAGTCAGATTATGGCTCCGGTATCACTCCAAGGAAAAATATATGCGTGGAGATGGTAATGGTCAGGGTAAGTGTTCATGGTGCGCCTCAGAAAATACTCTTTCTCGTCCACTAATTTTAGATGATTCGTCATAAAATCTCTAAGGGCGCTTTCCGCCCGTCGGCATTCTTTGTCCGAAGGTTGTGATGTGTGTTCTCGTAGTACCAGAGATATCCTCTTTTTGGCAAATCTTTTGTTGTCTCCATCTTTTAAATGAGTGCCGCCGTTGTTGACGATATAGCAAAAATCATCTTCGTAAAGCAACTCGTCTTTGCCCGAATGTATCGTCTGCCGCAAACACAAACCACAGCTAGTCATATCATTTGGTGCTTTGCACACACTAATATCTTACCAGATACCTTATCCTCTCTATTCTCTAATTCGCGCGAATTAGAGAATAGAGAGGAAGACAAACCGGGAGGCGGTTGTTATGGTTATTTATGGAGCTGTTTCATCTACCACGGGCTCAGCCTCATCGGTTTCTTGCAAAAACCCGCCCGACTGGAGCGCCCACAATTTGCGATAGAGACTGCCGTTTTTCTCCAAAAGCTCCGCGTGAGTCCCCTCTTCCAAAATCGCGCCCCGGTCAAGTACAACAATGCGATCCATTTTTCGGATGGTTGATAGTCGGTGCGCAATAACAATAGTTGTCTTTTCTTTCATGAGGTTTTCCAAAGCATCTTGAATGAGTGACTCGGAGTGCGAATCAAGGCTTGAGGTTGCTTCATCGAGCACAAGAATGGGAGCATTTTTGAGAATGGCGCGCGCGATCGCCACCCGCTGGCGTTCCCCGCCGGAGAGCTTAATACCCCGCTCCCCCACATAGGTCTCGTATCCATGGGGTAAGTATTCAATAAACTCATCGCAGTGCGCTAAATGAGCCGCGGTAATAACTTCGGCGTCGCTTGCCTCAGGTTTGCCGTAGCGAATGTTTTCCATCAGGGTGCGGTGGAAAAGAATCGGGTCCTGCGGCACCAAACTGATATTTTGTCGAAGGCTTTCTTGGGTGAGTGTGCGGATGTCTTGTCCGTCAATGATGACCGAGCCGGCTGAGACATCGTAGAGCCGCAACAGAAGGCGCACGAAGGTGGACTTCCCGGCCCCCGAAGGACCAATGAGCGCGACTTTTTCTCCGCCGGCAATAGTGAGCGTTATGTTTTTAAGCACTTGGCGCTCCTCGTTAAAATGAAAAGAGACATTCGTAAAAGCAACCTCGCCGCGCACAATTTCGGCCGCTGTCGCGGCCGGATCGTCCGCAATGCCGTGAGGCAGTTTCATGATTTGGACCATTTCCTTCGCATCGGCAAATCCTTCGTATATATCGCGCACAATACGACTGAAATCCCACAAACGACTATTGAGCCCAATGATGTAGACCTGAAGAAGCACAAAAATACCGATGGTCACTAAACCGCGCTGCCAATAGATAAGCGCGTAGTAGAAAAGAAAAAATTCCATCATGACAAACAGCCCGGACTGAAGCATGTTTACCGCGCCGTCGAGATTCCAGGTAAAACGGGTTATGCTGGCTTGGCTGTGGGCTGCCGCAGAAAACCGTTCAGATTCATACGGCTCTTGGGAAAAAAGTTGAATGGTGTTGTGATTGGTAATAGCATCGGCAAGCGTGGCCGTGGTGTGAGAGTCAGCTTCGGCTCGTTCAATGTCGTACTTGAGTTTCCAGCGAGAGAAGAAAAAATTAAAAATAACGAAGGCGGTTACCCATCCTAAAATGACATACGCGATCATGTGATTAACAAAAAAGACCACCAGCACCACGCCGACAATGCGAATGAACAGTGGGATAATGTTCCATATGAGACGGTCGGCGAGCCGTTCAAACGCCCGAGCAAAACGCCCAATGCGCTGTACCAAGGCACCGGTAAAGTTGTTTGAGAAAAACGAATACGAGTGCCTGATGAGATAGTCAAAAGCACTTTCTCGAAGGAGTTGCATACCCTTGGTCTGAAAAGAGGAGTTTGCAAATTCCGCAATGCGATAAGAAACCCAGACAAGACCATTGAGCCCGAAAATCCATAGCAAGATATGGAGAAGGTCTTTGGTAATAAGCGCCTGTTCTCTGCCGGAGGTTAGCGTGTCAAAGAAACTCTTATAGAGGTACGGAATGGCAATTTCGGTAAGGCTCGCAACGATGACACCCCCTAATATGAGCGCGGTCAGAAGTTTTGATTTGACGACGGTCTCCGCAAAGAAATGCAGCACATCTCGTATGCCAACATGCGGATATTCAACATATTTCCTTTTTGTCTGTGATTTTTGCATAGTAAAAAATACTTTCGAGCCGGCGTTATACCGGCTCACTTTTTATCACACCAAACCAGGGCTCACTCAAAAAGTACCACAGATAATAGCACGAAACAGCGAAGAGGGCCTCAAATTACCGGACTCAATGGAGGAGCAAATCATTCCCTACTGCATCAAAGAAGGCTTACTGCATTGGTAACCATTTCTTGCTGAATCTTTATTTGTTCGGCCCTTACCAAGCACTCAATCGTACATTTTTACCTTGATTCCTTCGAGTTCAGTGATAACCGTCGGGTCAGTTATTTTCTGAAAACGCGGGATTGAAGTACCATTTTTCATTATCCACTCCATAAACATCTCAAGCGGTCGCACATCGCAATACTTCCCCTCCCTGTACACCCGCGCATCTTCATAAAGCGGACGATATATCACAAAAAAGTATCTTCTTCTTCCGTATGGTGCCCGATATTCAACACCTCGTACGCATAATTATTCACCAATCCGTTTGGGTCGTGCTTGTAGTGGTAGTAGAATCCCTTGTCGGGAATTGGTTGTGGTTTTTGCATGATAGGTTTCTGAATGTGACCTAATCATATCCTTTGCGCGAACCTTTTTCGAAATGTCCGAGGCTCAAATGCTTTGTAGAATCCCGGCAGTTTATCCATGAGCTTACGAGGGCTGTGTGTGCCTTTGGGAGGAGTTGAACCTCCGTCTCGCCCGTTTCGGGGGTGCGCTCTGCCGTTGAGCTACAAAGGCAATAGAAAGGCCGCCACGAATACCCGCAAACTGAGCGGGTATTCGTGGCGACTATCTAAAGTTCCTTCGTTGCATTATGGGAACACTATATCAAAGCTCCTCTGCAATTTCAATCGCTTCGTCCTCGTCTAGTCCACCGTCAATCAATTCCTGCCTGCCCGTCCGTAGCTTTATGCGAAGGAGGACGCTTTCTCGGCGATGGATAGGAAGAAAATCACCTCAGCAAGCTAAAACGCCCCCGTTCGGGGCGTTTTAGCTTGCTGACTGCATTGGGCGGACACTCTCGATAATCTTTTGCTGGTCGGCGCTGGCTTTGCGAGCCACTTCCAAAAAAACCTTCTTTTTTTCTCGAGAAGACGCCTCCCGAAAGAAGCGGGAAAACTCGCTCGAATTCTCTTTTGAGGTCTTGTGGCTGGTGAAAAAAGTGAAGAATTTCATAGGTTTTTTAGCGCATCGCGCAAGGTATCTTTAGTGTAGCGTTCGAGGATATGGCTGTCAATCTGATCAATGTTCTCCCGGTAGGCAAAATCGGACCCATCATTGTTCTTGACGATGAGGTCAGCGCGAACCTTACTGCCAAATTCTTTTTTCAACTGATTCACGTTTATGCGAGCAGTAAAGTATTGAGTGATGAACGACTCTTGCGGGACAGCCCTACCGTCGCGAAGTTCACGCGCCACGACGAATTTCCAGGCCTGCAAGGGATCCTGATACACATACAGTATCTGGACGACCCTCCCAGGCTGTATGCAGCGCCCAATATTTTCGCGCG
>ORMF010331626.1_pt1 | contig 24075 bp, 29 predicted proteins | sample 1779871 | NCBI WGS metagenome assembly ORMF01 (sample SAMEA104232316, study PRJEB22302) | groundwater metagenome | biome: forest; feature: aquifer; material: groundwater | place: USA | collected 2011-08-07 | depth 5.4 m | reverse complement strand
TGTTTATGATGTTCACGACGTCCTGGCCTGGAGGGTAGGTGCCGAGGACGTGAGGCATTATGACAAGGAGCGATATGACCAGCGCCACGAGCATGTGGATGTTCTTCTTATCACCCAATGCGCCACTCTGTCTCAGCACAGTGAAGATAACTGCGAATATCAGAATGAATGGCAGCACGGCATCAATCAGGCCGAACTGCTCCATCTGGACAAGGAATTCAGGAACAGTCCCTACATTTGAAAGAGTCTGCAGCAAGACCGGTAGCACTTTTTATCACCTTTTTTCTTCACACTTCGCTGGACACTGGCGCTTTTGGTATTTATAACTTTGCAAAATTATCTTGGCATTAATCTTGCCTAATGTTTTTCAGCTTCAGGCTTCTTCTCTCCGCCGGTTCCGCCGGTTATGAAAAACATGGCGGCAATGACAATCCCTATCAGCACTATTGTTGCAACTGAGATGTTTGTCGAGAACTGGGAGAGCCAGTCAAATATCCACCGAAGCCATGACTTGCCATCTGTTTCTATGGCATTCAGGAATATGCCAAACAGGCTGATAAACATCACTATCATGAACAGTGTCTTAAATTTGCCTTCAAGCGCAAAGCCTTTTTCATCAGTTTGCTTGCTAAACGAGCCTGCAAGCATGAGGAAAAGCACCGAGGCAAAGAGCAGGATTACGGCGTTGGCTGATATCTGGGTGAGCGCGTGAACTACCTGCGCTGAGGCAACGGCAAAGAAGGCTATGGCGAAGGAAGTCAGGGAGTTCAGGTTTTTTTTCGTGAACGTCTTGCCGTCAACTACTTCAGTGCCGAACACTCTTGTCTTTTCAAGGATGGCGTAGGTTATTGAGAAAACCAGCAGGAATGGCAGGATGACGTCAAAAACGCCAAGCTTGTCCAAGAATGTGAAGGTTTCCCTGAAAGTTGAATCTGCCATTATCTACAGCCCTTTACGTTATGAACCGATTTGCAATTCACCAATTTGTCAAAAACCACCGGTCAGAGACCGGTGGCATGATTTTTGACACTCGGAATTCACGAAACAAGTGGTTTTTGAGCACACAGAACCCCACTCATCATAGACGAGTGAAATTCTGTTGTTTCAAAACTGCTAACGATGTTTCAGCACTGGTTTTGCCGAAAAGCGTATATAAATGTTTCGGTGCAGATAAATTTAAATACACGCCTTGAAAAGGGATAAGCATGCTACCAAGTTACTACCCCTTTGCGGCATTTGCTGCATTTGTGGGAATGTTATCTCTATGGGAGCTGGCTTGGAAGGGCGTTGCCCTCTGGAGGGCAGCAAGAAACAGCCATAAGTGGTGGTTTGTAACTATTCTGATGTTGAACACGCTCGGCATACTGCCAATAGTTTACTATTTCTCCTTTTCAGGAAGGCAGAAACAACTGCCAAGCAATGCAGCGGCAACTAAGCGCTCAAAGGGAAAACGGAAGTAGAAGTGGCCTTAAATCACATGAACAGCCGCTGATAATTGCCGTATATTATATTCGCAACCTCCTCCTCATCGAGGCCCTTTATCGCTGCAACCTTTGCTACCGTGGCAGCTATGTGCGCTGGCTCGCTGCCCTGCCCTTTTTCGGCAGCCAGGAATGGCGCGTCAGTCTCTGTCAGCAGCCTGGACAGGGGAAGCTCTTTGGCTATTGCCTGGAACTGGCTGCTCCTTCTGATATTTGTCGGGATTGTTATGTAAAAGCCAGCATCGGCTGCCGCCCTTGCCAGTTTCATGCTGCCATGGAAGGCGTGCAAAACAACTTTTCTGTTGCCGCACCGAACCAGGGTTTCCACAACTTCCTTCTCCGCCTTTCTTGAGTGCACAATTACAGGCTTGCCAAGCTCAATCGCCAGCTGTAGTTGCAGCTCAAATAGCTGTTGCTGCTGTCGCTTGTCCTCTTCTTTCGTGGCTTCCTGGTAGTCCAGCCCTATCTCGCCAATTGCTGCAACTTTGCCGTTGCCATTGCTGTGGCGGATGAATTGAAGCTCCTTTTCAATCTCAGCTGCCGTCAGCTTGGCTGCTTCTGTTGGGTAAAGCCCCAGGGCTGCCTTGACAATTTTGAATTTCTGCTGCAGCTCGAGCGACTTCCTGTTTGAGAGAGGGTCAATGCCGTTGGTAACAATGACTTTAACACCGGCGGCTGCGGCTCTCGCAACAACAGCTTTCCTTTCCGCCGCATCAAAGATGTCAAGATGCGCGTGCACGTCAGCTAATATCATAGAATTATGTTGCAAATCGCAACATTTAAAACTTATTGCAAACTTTCAAGGAAGATTGTGGTTAACCGACCTTATACTGCTGATGGCTTGCCGCTGCCAACTATACGCGAATGGAATTCTAACATTGACCAGCTTCAAGCATGGATCAGCGAGAGTTCAAAGGGCGGACAACCTTCTGTTCTTAAGGGCTCAGTTGAAGACCTCATCAGTCCGGATTGCGGGTATTGCGGAAGTGAACTGATAAGGCAGGTTATGGGTGAAAATCCTATGTTCATAGCAGGCGTAATTTACTGCTACAAGGGTGCATTAGACCAGAATCACCCGCAGGAATATTGGGCCGATGTTTGGCCAGTCGCTAGGACAACGAGAGATGTCCATAACTGCTTCTCCGACCGGCAATTTAAAGCCGCAATGCGGGAACGGTCAGTCGCAAGATACAGCCAGTCTAACCCTCTGATTAGGAAGTGCTTCGAGGGTACTGGTCTTTGGTGGCATGCACATATGGGCCTGGGAGGAAGCGGGGACGATATTGGGCTAACATACTATGATACCCCTAGGACCACACGCTTGCCTAAGCCAGCTTTTATGCACAAGTGATTGCGGCAGAATTCTGAATTTCAGGGCATGAATCACAACATTTAAATATTTGCCGTAGGAGCAGCATCCGCATGACAATTGCAGGATTTTCTTTCACAAAGCTGCTTGTTGAAAAAAAGGCGGCAGGCAAGGGCAATGTTACCATAAACAGCGGCATCAACCTTGTTTCTGCAGATGAGATCAGCTTTGTGATGGGTGATGCAAAGCAAAAGGGCATAAAGGTGACTTTTGAATACAAGAACAGTTTCCTGCCTGACATTGGCACTCTGACAATTGGCGGCGAAATACTGTACCTCTCAGACCAGAAGAAGCATGACGAGCTCATGAAACTGTGGGAAAAGCGAAAGGGATTCACGGATGCTGTAACGGCAGAGCTCTACGACCTCGTCTCAGTGAGGTGCACAGTAGAAGCCATACACATGTCTACCACCGTAGGGCTTCCTCCACCAGTGCCATTGCCAAGGTTCACCGCAAAGCAACAGCAGGAAGCGCAGCCGCAGCCCAAGCCAAAAAAGGGTTAAAAAGACATTTATAGCAACCACAGCAGAATTGCTTTTCTTTATTATTAAACGAAACATTTATTTATTGACTTTAATTAACCAGGAGGCGTCATGGTAGATATTGATCTTAAGCTGAAAGTCGCTGAGGCAGTGCAGGATGATGTTAACAAGGGCATAGTAAGGATAGACACGACTCTCATGCATGAAGTTGCAGTCCGGCCTGGTGACATTGTTGAGATTGAAGGCGGCCGCATCACTGTCGGTATTGCAGACCGTGCTTATCCCGGGGACATTGGCCTTAACATCATAAGGATGGATGGCATTATAAGGAGAAATGCCCGCTCGGGGATTGGCGAGCTTGTCAAGGTAAGAAAAGCCGACGTTAAGGGAGCCAAGAAGGTCATCATAGCGCCTGCACGTAAGGGAGTTATGATAAGGGCGTCTTCTGATATTTTTAAGCAGGGCCTGCTTGGCAGGGCAATCTTTAAGGGTGACATTGTCGCGCTTGGCGGCACTACCCGGCGCAGGACAACATTCGTGCACAGCCCGTTCGAGGAAATCTTCAAGATGCTAGACGAGGTTGACGAGGACGTGATGGGGCTCGGCTTCTCTGACATAAAATTCATTGTCATTGACACGCTGCCGAAGGGTGCCGTGATAATCACCGACCTGACCGAGGTCGTGTTCAATCCTGAGGCAGCCGAGATGGTCGAGGAGCCCAAGTTTGAAGTGAATTATGAGGACATCGGCGGCCTGACTGAAGAGATTAAGAAGGTCAGGGAGATGGTGGAGCTGCCTCTGAAGCACCCTGAGATTTTTGAGCGCCTTGGGATTGACCCTCCCAAAGGCGTGCTGCTGCACGGCCCGCCTGGAACTGGCAAGACCCTTGTCGCAAAGGCTGTTGCCAACGAGACGAACGCTTATTTTACCCACATTAACGGCCCTGAGATTATGTCAAAATTTTATGGCCAGAGCGAGCAAAACTTAAGGAAGAAGTTTGAGGAGGCTGAAAAAAACGCCCCTGCAATAATCTTCATTGACGAGATAGACGCGATAGCAAGCAAGAGGGAGGAGCTTCACGGTGAGGTTGAGCGAAGGGTTGTTGCGCAGCTTCTTGCATTGATGGATGGCCTAAAGGACAGGGGGAAGGTCGTTGTCATTGCAGCAACCAATGTCCCGAATCTGCTTGACCAGGCGCTGAGGAGGCCCGGGAGGTTTGACCGCGAGATTGAGATAAGCGTGCCAAGCAAGGAAGGCAGGCTTGACATTCTCAAGATTCACACTAGGAATATGCCGCTCAAGAATGTCAACTTGAAAGAGGTGGCTGCGATTACGCACGGCTTTGTCGGTGCTGACCTTGCCATGCTTTGCAAGGAGGCAGCCATGACAGTCTTAAGGCGGGTGCTGCCTGAAGTCCTGAAACTTGAGGAAAGCGAGCAGATTCCAAAAGAAGTCCTTGAGAAGATGATAGTTGAGAAGAAGGACTTTGCAGAAGCGCTCAAGGTAGTAAGGCCTTCAGCAATGAGGGAAGTCCTTGTTGAGATTCCAAACATCCACTGGAAGGACATTGGCGGGCTTGAGATTATCAAGCAGCAGCTGAAAGAGGCTGTTGAGTGGCCGATAAAAAATCCTGAGGCTTTCAGGCGCCTTGGAGTCAGGCCTCCGAAGGGCATATTGCTTTATGGTGCGCCGGGAACTGGCAAGACGCTGTTGGCAAAGGCGGTTGCAACCGAATCACAAGCCAATTTCATATTGGTAAAAGGCCCTGAGCTGCTTTCCAAGTGGGTGGGCGAATCCGAAAAGGCAGTCAGGGAAGTTTTCAAGAAGGCCAGGCAGACTTCGCCGACAATAATATTCTTTGATGAGTTCGACTCGCTGGCTGCGAAGAGGGTTAGCGGTAATGAGGGCCATTCAAATGAGCGCGGTGTTGTCAACCAGATTCTTACTGAGATTGACGGGCTTGAGGAGCTTTACGACATAGTCATTATAGGCGCGACAAACAGGCCTGATATTATTGACCCTGCCCTGCTTAGGCCAGGCAGGTTTGATAGGCTTATCCTTACTCCTGTGCCTGACGCAAAGTCAAGGCTTGAAATCTTCAGGGTACACACAAAAAACATGCCAATAAGCGTCAAAGAGAAAAGCCAGCAAAGGAAGGTAGTAGCCACTATAAGCAGAACAGTGAACAACGAGCCTGTAACTGAGACAGAGCTAATGAAAACTGAAGATTTCGACCTTGATGAAGTCAAGACAGCAGAGGATATGCTGAAGCTGCTTGCCGATAAAACAGAGGGCTATGTCGGGGCTGATATCGAATCGTTATGCCGCGAAGCTGCCATGCTGGCATTGCGGGAGAATATTGCCTCAAAATTAGTGGAAGGAAGGCATTTCATGGAAGCCATAAAGAATGTAAGGCCTTCAGTAACCAGGGAGATAGAAAAGGCCTACGATGACGTCCGTGAGTCACTGAGCGTAGCCAGGGCAAAGGAAATAAAGGAAGAAAAGCCCATGTATATGGGATGATTCCGGTTATAGAAAAAATGTGCGAGTTAGAAAACGGCGACATCGAAAGCAGGCTGCCTATTAGAACAAAAGCAGCTATTATGGAAAGCCTCGGAGGCGTAAGGCTTCAATCCAAACATCGGCAGGTTTACCAAATCCCTCCCCGCCTCCTTTCCTTCACCAATTAAAAAGTTTTAAATAGTTCTGCTGCGCTTGCTTGCTTATGGTCAGCCCATTGACAATAGGAATTGCAGTCGTGGTCGGCCTGATTTTTCTTCGCCTCATATTTGGCGGCAAAAGCAGCTACAGCACGAGGCATAGCGCTGTGAAAAGCGCAGAGTCAGAGTTGAAGAAAGTTGAAGCTTATGAGAACCGGATTAACGCTCTGCAGCGCTCTATAAGGACGTCAGCTAACGACAAGCAGCGCGAGATGGCTGCCAGGAAGCTTGAAAGGATGCTGAAGCAAAAGGAAAGGCTCAAGACTAGCGCAGAGCGCAGCACGAAGAAATCATGAGCGTTGTTTTCAAAAGCTTAATATAGCAACGGCTTTCTATCATTTCTGAGCAGAAATGGCAAATCCTAAACCTGGCGACTTTGTTGAAGTCACAACAGCAGATGAAACAATAAAAGGCACTCTGCTCCAAAGCCCTGAGCTTGAGAAGGATGTTGTGATTATAAAGCTGCCAAGCGGCTACAACATTGGCGTTGACCGGGCAAAGGTCAAGCGGATTTCAAGTTCACAACAGCAAAAGGCAGTGGAAAAAGAAGCCGCCTCTGCGCCTGCAAAGAGGGAAAAGCAGCAGGGAACCCTGCCAAGAATCTCTATACTCCACACTGGAGGGACCATAGCCAGCAAGGTTGACTACAAGACTGGCGCTGTTTATTCAGGTTTCAAGCCAGAAGATTTGCTTGGAATGTTTCCTGAACTGGCTGACATTGCGGATTTTGACTCTGTTTTCATAAGCAACATGTGGTCCGACGATTTACGATTCACACATTTCGGGGTTATTGCAAAGGCAATTGAAAAAGAAGTCAAAAAAGGGGTTGATGGCATAATTATAGGGATGGGAACAGACAATCTCGCTGTTGCCTCTGCAGCAATGGCATTTATTGTTGAAAGCACCCCAGTGCCTGTAATTTTTGTTGGCGCACAGAGAAGCTCAGACCGGGGCAGCTCTGACGCAGCAGTAAACCTCACCTGCGCAGCAGCATTTATCGCGAAATCTGACTTTAGCGGGGTAGCAATTTGCATGCACGAGAACATGAGCGACAACGACTGCCTCATACTGCCTGCCTGCAAAACGCAAAAGCTCCACACATCCAGAAGGGATGCGTTCAGGCCAGTGAACACGACTGCAATATCGCGGGTTAATTACGCCAGCAAAAGTGTCACCATGCTCATAAGCGATTATCAAAGGAAAGACAAAAACAGAAAACTGGCCCTAAAGCCAAAGATGGAAGAAAAAGTGGGGCTGCTTAAGATACACATAAACATGTTTCCAGAGCAGTTCTCGTTCTTCAAAGGCTACAAAGGGCTAGTTATTGAGGGAACAGGCCTTGGCCACACTCCGGGGCAGGTTCCAGATGAATTGGCAGCCATCAACAAGAAGCTATATCCCGCGATAAAATCAGTAATTGAGTCTGGCTGCATTGTTGTGATGACTTCGCAATGCCTCTATGGCAGGGTGCAGATGCACGTTTACGACAAGGGCACCGACCTAACCAGTTTGGGCGTTATTCCCGGGGAAGACATGCTGCCGAACACTGCATTTGTCAAGCTCGCCTGGCTGCTCAGCAACCACAAGAAAAGCGAAGTGAGCGAGCTGGTAACGAAGAACCTCCGGGGAGAGATAACAGATAGGACAGAGCCGAACAGCTTCCTGGTTTAGGCTATGCCTCGTTAAGCACTATTGCGGTCTGCGTTTTCTCTACACCGCCAACATTCCTAAGGTAGGTTGTCACGAATTCATTCAGCTCATCAATGCCTCCCACCCGAAGCTTTATTATTATGTCAGCAGCTCCTGTAATCATCGCAGATGACTCGACTGCCGGGTTCTTTAGCAGTTGCCGGGCAAGCTCGTACTGCGACATTTTCAGCTCCTTCAGCTCCTTGTAATCAGCAGTTACTAGAATGAACGCGGCAAGGGGCTTCCCAATCTTCTTGTTGTCCAGGATAACCGTGTAGCCTTTTATTATGCCCTGCTTTTCCAGCTTCTTGATGCGGTTGTGGACGGTTGTTATTGGTATCCGGGTCCTTCTCGAAATCTGCTGCGTGGACAGCTTGGCATTCTCCTTTAGGATGGCAATTATCGCAGAATCCTTCTCATCCAGAACAGCCACTGATTTTTTTCTCATATTTTTGGAATAAATATTCCATTTCTTATATAAATATTGTCATTTTTTGCATAATATTCCGTATTTATGCCGATATTTTTTTATTTAAGTAATGAAGTCTGAATGAATCATTATTGTTGAGGGGTAAATTGAATGGCAAAGAAGAATATCTTATTCCTGTACAATGGCGGCACGATAGGGCAGGTTCCAGAGGAACGCGATGGCCAAATAATCCTTGTTCCCCCAAAGGACAGCTCGATTTTTCAAAAATCCTGCATACCAATAATTGAAAAGATAAAGAAGGAAAAAGATATTGACGTAGAATTTGAATTTGTAACCGCGAAAGACAGCACGAACATGACCCCAAATGACTGGGAGAAACTGATTTTACGGATTAAAAAGGCTCAGGACGAAGAAGGCTACGATGGTGTTGGAATAGCGCATGGCACAGATACGCTTGCATATACGGCAACTGCATTGGCGCTGGCGCTGCACGGCAAAGTGCCCGGCAAAAGCGGTCTTAGAATACCGGTCTGCATTACCGGAGCACAGAATCCGATCTATGAGCCGGGAGGAGACGGAAGGTTTAATCTTGAGAACCTTTTCAGGACATTGCATGCTGCGATAGAGCTAGGAGTAGCTGATGTTTTGGTAAACTTCTGGGATGCTGTTTTTTTAGGTTGTAGATCTTTGAAAATAAGCGAGAGAAAATTCGACGCGTTCCTATCACCCTCCTACCCTGCAATTGGAGTTATTGATGCAAACGGAGTACACCTCTTTCAACATCTTTTATGGAACAAAAAAGCTTCCGCTAATAAGCTTGAGATTGCCCCGAAGTTTGGGAGAGGAGTCATAAGCTTTGAACTATCCCCTGGCATCAACCCTAATGTTGTTCTGGGATTCATCATAAACGGTGGCGTTTCTGCAATGATACTAAAATCTCTCGGTGAAGGCAATGTCTGTTCTGAAGGCCAATACAACCTTGTCCCCGTCTTGAGGCAGGCAACGACAGAATACCTGACCCCTATTTTTATCACCACAAAATTTCCAGGAGGCAGCGCAGTAGCAACCCACTACGAAGTCGGGTTTGAGGCGATAAAGGCAGGGGGCATCCCGTGCTTTGACCACACCGATGTTGCGGTCGATGTCAAGGTAAGGTGGCTGCTGGGGAACGGCATCTGCTCAACAATTGAAGACTTCAAGAACGCCATGCGGACAAGCTATGCCGGGGAAGTTACGCCGCCCCAGGATTAGCAGGAGTGTGAGTTCTATCAGACTAAAGCCTTTGCTTAATCACCGCCTTCGTTTTCCAAAAGCTTTAAATACTAATTGGTTCATAAATGTTCCATATGGTTCAAAAAAGCACCAAAAGTGCCGTGAACATGAATCTTGAGCTTGAAATAGTCCTCAACCTGTTGAGAAAGGGTGAGAACCATATTAGGGGGATTGCCAATGATTTGGGCGTGTCACACACTACGATTTTAAGGAAGGCTGCAGGGCTTGTAAAAGCCAACGTTCTCGATTACAAAAAAGAGGGGAAGAATAGTGTCTTGAGCCTGAAGAAGACGCTTAAAGCAAAAAATTATGCTTGCATGGCCGAGTGCTATAAGGCAAACAAGGTGCTGGAAACTTATCCTGATCTGGGCGTTGTAATGAAGGACGTGCTCACAAGCACGGCTTCTCGTATAGTTATCCTTTTTGGCAGTTACGCTAATTTCACAGCAAAAGCTGGCAGTGACATTGACTTGTTTGTTGAAACTAAAGACAGGCGCCTGAAGGAGAAACTGAAGCAAATCGACAGCAGGATAAGCCTGAAGATAGGCAGCTTTGACTTGGGCAATAGCCTAATAAGGGAGATAATAAAGAGCCATGCGATAATAAAAGGGGTGGAGGCTTTTTATGAAAAAACTAAGCTTTTTGAGTAAGTTAAAGAAAGAAGGAAAGCTTGAGCTTGTGGAGCCTTCTAATGAAATAATGGGCTCTTATATGGAAAAGTCTGCAAATTCGCTTAAGGCATCAAGCATATTGCTTGAATCAGGGCTTCTCGAAGAGTCTGTTTCAATGGCCTACTATGCAATGTATCACTCGCTCCTTGCGCTCATGTTCAAGTGCGGCATAAAATGCGAGAACCATTCAGGGAACATACTCTTGCTGCGTAAACTCTTTCGTGAGGTTAAACTTTATAAAATGATTTCTGATGCCAAGGAAGAAAGGATAGATAAGCAGTACTATGTTGATTTTGTGATAGCTAAGGCGGATGTAGAAGGCCTTACAAGCACGGCACAGGAGTTTATTACAAAAATAAAAGTACTGGTCGAAGGCCTGACGACAGAAGGCATAAGGCAGTTACGGGAGAGGTTTCACAAGGATGAACTATGATGAACTCGGCCTAAAATCCGGCATTGAAATCCACCAGCAGCTCGACACCCAGCGCAAGCTTTTCTGCGGCTGCCCTGCCATGATAAGGGATGACAAGGCTGATGTTGTGGTAAAGCGGCGGCTAAGGGCTTCTGCTGGGGAGACTGGCGAGATGGACGTGGCAGCGGCTTATGAGCAGCTGCGCGGGAAGTATTTTCTCTACCATGCATACAACGATACTGTTTGCGGGGTTGAGCTTGATGAAGAGCCGGTGCATGAGCTTAACCCTGAGGCCTTGCAGATAGCCATGCAAGTTGCGCTGATGCTGAAGGCAAGGCCTGTTGACCGAATCCAGGTGATGCGGAAGACTGTTGTTGACGGCTCAAACACTTCAGGCTTCCAGAGGACTGCGCTGGTAGCGATGAACGGAATGGTGTCTCTTGGCAGCAGCCAGGTAAAAGGCATTTCAATACAGACAGTTTGCGTTGAGGAGGAATCAGCCAAAATTGCCGAGAGGGCTACAGACCATGATGTTTACAACCTTTCCAGGCTTGGGATTCCTCTTGTGGAGGTGGCAACTGGCGCTGACATGAGAACGCCTGATGAGGTTAAGGAGGTTGCGGAGTACATCGGCATGGGCCTGCGCAGCACCGGCAAGGTGAAGCGAGGCCTGGGCACTATCAGGCAGGATGTTAACGTTTCAATTAATGACGGGGCCAGGGTGGAAATCAAGGGCGCGCAGGAGCTGCGCCTGATTCCGAAGCTCGTCGAATTTGAAGCGCTGCGGCAGAAAGGCCTGGCTGGCGTCGCTGCTGAGCTTAAAAAAAGGGCAGCGTCTGTTGATGGCAAGATTGTTGATTCTACAAAGGCGCTTGGAAGCTGCAATGCTGAAATGATAAAATCTGTCATTGCAAAGGATGGAGTTGTGCTCGCCGCAAGGCTTGAGGGCTTCAAGGGGCTTATTGGCAAAGAGTTCCTGCCGCAGGGCAGCCCTGGAAGGAGGCTGGGCAAGGAATTCAGCGAATACGCCCGTGCTTACGCTGGCGTTGGCGGAGTGCTTCACACTGACGAGCTTCCAAAGTACGGGATAACTGCCATTGATGTTGAGAATGTTAACCTGCTTCTTGGCTGCAAAAATGATGACGCTTTTGTCATCATAGCTGCGGATAAGGAAAAGGCAGCGAAAGGGATGGCTGCTGTGATTGAAAGGGCAAAGCAAGCGATAAAGGGTGTGCCCGGAGAGGTGAGGAAAGCTAACGATGATGGCACGACATCATTCCTGAGGCCGATGCCAGGCTCGGCTCGCATGTATCCTGAGACAGACATTCCCCTGGTTGACCCAGCTCAGCAGATTAAGGAAACAATACTGCCGCGGCTTCTTGTTGAGAAGGCAGCGGACTATGAGAAGCTTGGCCTGAGTTCAGATCTTGCGAAGGCAATCCTGGGCAGCGAATACGCTGTTTTGTTTGAACAGCTTGCCAGCAAATGCTCTAAGCTCAGCGCTTCTTACATTGCAGACACGCTTCTAAGCTTCAGGAAAGAGCTTGCTGCTGTCGGCGTTGAAGCTGCTGCAGTGGAAAAGATAAGCGATGCTAGCCTTGAAGAAGTTATTGCGGCTGTTGATTCTGGCAAGCTGGCAAAGGAGTCGCTTGTTGCAGCGCTTGCGGATGCTGCCCGGACAGGCAAGCTGGAACTGGCTAAGCACTCATTGATGCCTGATTCTGAACTTGAAAAAGAGCTGAGGGAGATTGTTGCAGCCAACAAAGGCATTCCATTCAACGCGCTGATAGGCAAGGCGATGGAGCGCCTGCGCGGCAAGGCTCCCGGGCAGAAGATTGTGGAAAAGCTTAAATCCTTAACCAAGTAGATTTGCACAAGCGCGGCTGGAAAGTAAATCAGAAAAAAAGGGGCAAAGCAGGCTAAATGTTTTTTTACAACGCACTCGGATTCGCGCTTTCTGCGCTCGTGATGGTGATTGCGGGCAGCTACGCTGTCCGTTTCATCTCAAACGTAGCGAAGGCTGACAAGCTGAGCATGTTCCTCACCAGCTTCCTGCTTATTGGAGTAGTTTCCTCTTTTCCTGAAGCTTTCATCTCGATCGTTTCTGCGCTGAAGGGCGAATCATCGCTTGGCCTTGGCACGCTGCTGGGCGGAAACATTGCAGACCTGAGCATTGTGATTGGAATAATTGCTGTTGCAGCAGGCAAAATAAGGATTCACAACAAGGAGTTTGCACACGAATTCTGGCTTGTGGGGCTGGTTATGCTGCCTGTGCTTTTCAGCCTTGACGGGAGGATAGGAAGGCTGGAAGGAATTGCCTTGATTGCATCTTGTTTCATGTTTATTTTCGGCATGCTGAAAAGGGACCACGTTCTGTCAAAGCTGGCACACCAGCCAAAAGGCCCTGTTGTGAAAAACTTGGCGCTTTTCATTGTGAGCAGCGCAGCTGTCTTGGCAGCAGCAAACTTTGTGGTAAAATTTGCTCAAGGCATGGCTGTTGACTTTCGAATGCCCCTTCCCCTGATTGGGATAGTTTTTATTGGGCTGGCCACGACACTGCCTGAGCTGATGTTCTCGCTGACCGCGCTGAAGAGAAGCATGGACAGCCTTGCGTTGGGTGATGTTTTCGGGACAGTGATAATAGACTCAACGCTGATAATAGGTGCAACTGCATTCCTCAGCCCCATAACCTTAACTGGCATAAACATCACAAATATAGCCGTTTTTTCAGCGCTTACGGTTTCAGCAACAATCTATTTCCTCAAGCCGGGCAAGGTCTTCACAAGGAACGAAGGCGTGCTCCTGATTCTGCTGTACGTCCTGTTCGTTACGACAGAGCTGGCGACATCGCTTAGGTAGGCGCCCGTGATTCCCTGCAATAATTTTATATAGCAGCAAAAGCCACCTTACTCGTTTTTGGATAAACCCTTTTCCCAAAAGGGTTTGCCTCCGTAGCACAGTAGCTAGTGCGCTTGACTTGTAATGACCTTCTGGCGGCATAAGCCGCCAGTAGCTCAACCAAAAACGAGATATCAAGAGGTCGCGAGTGCAACTCTCGCCGGAGGCTTTTTTACTGAACCATCCCGAACTTCTTGTTTTGGGCTGTCATTTTCAGGAAGTGCTTCAGCCGCCTTTGGAATTCTTCAGGCCGGCTCTGGGCTCCTTTTACATATGCCACGCGGATTCTCTGGTAATGCTCTGGAAAACTTTGAAAATTCTTCCATGCGCTCTTGTCTTTTTTGAGCGCTGCAAGTATTCTTTCAGGAATGATAAAATCGCCATCAAGCTTGCCTTTCACTGTTGCCAGGCCTGAAGCTGCCATCTTGCCTGCACTTATCATCCGCCTTGCCCTTTCCTTATTCATCTCTGACAGCGGGCTTCCTTTTCGCCGTGGAGTGAACCGCTGCGCAAACCTGTCGCCATCAATTCTCTTCACTATGCTGTCAATCCATCCGTAGCAGAGCGCTTCTTCCACTGCGTCATTGTAGGGTATCCTTGGCTGTTCGGCATGCTTCTTGTAATAAACAAGCCAGATTTCACTTTCAGTGTTGTGATTCTTTGCGAGCCAGGAGCGCCAAGCGTTCCTGCTAGTGACGTAAAGCTTTTTTCCTAGTTTCATTTTCCAGCTTGTGAAATAAGGTAAATATTTAATAATTACCCCTTCATAGAGAAAGCTATGAAAGGCTCCTATCATCTTGCATTGTGGCTTACCGGCATCATGGCAGGGGTGTTCATGCTGCAGCAGCTCTTCCCGGCGGTTGCCTCTAGCTTTGTCCTTGTTTCAGCTGATGCGTGGAGCAGGCCGTGGATTCTTTTCACAGCGATATTCCTTCATGGCAGCCTGGCGCATATACTCTTTAACGGGCTTGGCCTTGTGATGTTTGGCAGCGTCCTTGAGGAGATAATTGGCACAAGGCGTTTCTTGGTTGTGTTCGTGGCTGCGGGGCTTGTTTCAAGCATTGCATCGACTTTTTTTTATAATTCAGTGGTGGGCGCTTCCGGGGCAATTTTTGGGGTGCTTGGCGCCCTTACTGTTTTACGGCCTAACATGACTGTCTGGGTTTATTACATACCAATGCCCATGTATATTGCAGCTGCGGTGTGGGCCATTACTGACCTGTTTGGGTTTGTCATTCCAACAAACATTGCAAACGCAGGCCACCTTGCCGGCTTGGCAACTGGCATTATTGCAGGCTTCTTAATAAGGGGAAAGCAGCCCTTGTTTTCCAAAGCCTCTGGCCTCGGCAAAAAGCCGATAATGACTGCTGAGGAGTTTGACCGGTGGGAAGAAGAGCACATGCGTCAGGGCAATGAAAGGCGCGAAGGGCGCTGAAGTGGCACTGTACTGCTTGAGAAATCCAGTTATGCCCTTTCTTAGATAAATCGTTGGAAAAGCTTTTTAAACAGTTTGTTTCTCAGCAGTGGTGAGCAATGATGAAGCCTGATACAATTACTGCAAAACTAAAAAAGCACTATCAGCCCCTCATGAAGAAGTACAAGCTTCCGGGCTTTGATGAGCTTGATTTGGATTTTGAGATACGCTCGCTTGAGTCAGCGGACTTTCTTCTTGGGGAAATCAGGAAAAGGATTGCGGATAAGGCGAGGGATGTTTGCTGCCTGGTTGAGGAAGTCCTTCAGCCAGACACCAATCTTGCCAGCTTGTATGAAAGCAGGGTTTTTGACGAGCAGGAGAAGCGCAGGATTTTCGAGCTTTACAAGAAGCTGATGGTTGCCAACCGCAAGGCTGTTGAGCTTTACGTCCTGAATGACGAAAAGCTGGATGCTGCTTTCATCAGGGACTTCACGCATGAATGGGCTGGAATCAAGCTTGATATTGTTGGCTTTATAAGGAAGCTGAGGGAGTCCTGGGAGAAGGATACAGAAGAAGGGGAAAGTGCTGGCTACATGGGTTGATGCAGCGCCTTCACAAGCATTGTCGCGTATGAGCCTTTGCCAAGCTCAAAGCTGAGTGTGCACTTTTTCTTTCCCTTGTTTAATTCGTCCGAGTCTATTTTGCAGTTCAAACTTTTTATTTTCATTAGCAACGGCCGCGAGCCCCCTTCTGAGCTCAGCTCCGGCATTTGCTTTATTATGAAGCTTCTTGGCGAGATATTTTCTTCTTTCATCACCATGGCAGCTATTGCCGCAAGATTCTTGTCGCTGATTTTGTTTACGTCTGTGGCAAATCCCACGATGGGAATTTTCTTGTTTGCTACTGCCGCTGTTGGGAAGGCAAGTGTTCCCAGGCTATACGGGGTGGTCAACAACTGCTTTTTGTCCAGTGTAGCCCTGAGATAATTTGCTGCTATCGTATTAAACAAGTATGCTTGGTATGCATGCACAAAAAGCTTTTTGATGTGGAAAGGGATAATCCTGATTGCGGCGTTGAAGTCCGTGGGATTATTCATCAGTGCTTGCAGGACAGCTGCCTCAAAGTCGCGTCTGCCTCTTGCTGCAGCCTTGTAGAAATCAGGAGCCAGCTCGTGTTCTTCGCAGCCAAGCATCGCTGCAACAGCTCCTTTCAGGCTATTGGCAACCAGTGCCCTGCCAATTGCAGTGTTTCTCTCGCTGAAACGCTGCTCATCAAAGTAATTCGGGGCTGTTTTTGTTTCACGCAGCAAGATGCAATTTTTCTCAAGTGAAATCGCTTCAGCTTCTGGCAGGTCCCTTACGGCTATCTTGAATTTGTTTCCCAGAAGCTGCCCGATTCTGAGCGGCTCTTCGTGCCTGCATAGATACCGAAGGGTTATGGCACTTCCAACGCTTAGATTACCGCCAGGTGTTTCCCTGGATTTCCACCGGACTGAAACCATCTGCGCCGTTACTGCTTTTTTGTCTTTGGCCCCGGCAAATCCAATGCTGACGGGGGAGACTCTGAAGTGGCCTGCTAGCTCCTTGACAGCTTCAAGTGTTGTTAAGTTGCGCTTTGCAAGCCAGAAGTATGCATACTTGCCACCCTGCCCCTGGGCTGCGGTTTTTGGCTGGATCTCCTCAACCGCAAAATCTTCCGGTAGTTGCTTTATCGTTGCCATTTGCGTTTTAACATTTCTTAGGGGCGCATGGCTTGCAGCAAGAGTGGGGCTACTTTCGTGAAAAGCAGGAGGTTGAAAAAGAAGCTGGACGCCTCATAAGGCAGGTTCCATGCCATATTGCCACCCAGCATAATGCTCACGAGGAGCATCATTGTATTGTAAGCCAGCACAAGGCTGATTCCAAGGGCTGTTATGTCGATTCCATGCAGTATGGAAGCTGCCAGTGCAATTATCGCGATTGCCAGCATTGACAGCGGAAGCTTTTCATCAATCCTTCCAATAAGCACTTTCCCGAAAAAAGTTGAGGAAATGCCCACGGCGATTCCTGGCAGGAATCCATACGAGACAGCAGCCAATATTGTGGCAAGCTTCACAAGCTCAAAATTCACAGGCAGGGATACATAATTGAAGTAAAAAGTGGAGAATGATGCGGCAAGTATCAGAATAGGGATTATGACTGCTGCTTTTATGCTGCCGTGGAAAACGAATGAAAAAAGCAGCAGGGCCGCTATTATCAATCCAACCTTTTTGGCATTGGCGCGGATGAAGCTTCTTATTTCACCAGGCAATTGTTCTTTGCTCATTTTTGTCGCCAGTGCAGCACTAAGCAAGGGATTAAATACTTTTCCTCAGCCCCTGTAGCGTGCAAAACTTTATTAACAGTTGCTGAACTATCAGTGCGGTAATCGTGCCTGTAGCTCAGCCCGGAACAGAGCGAGAGGTTCCTAACCTCTAGGTCCAGGGTTCAAATCAACCCTTTTTTGTTCGCACGGCTCACAAAAAAGCGTTGGCGGAAAACGTGGTTTTTGGTCAACATTTTTGCGAGCAACAGCGAGTAAAAAGGTTGTGTGAAAATCCCTGCAGGCACGCTTACACCCGTTGAGTTTTAGCAGTTGAAAAGAGGAGTGCATTTATGAAGAAAAATCTGGTGGCAGAGCTGCTGTTGCTGATTGCAGGCATTGCCCTTTTCGTAATTGTAATCAGGCTGGCCGGCTATGGTAACCTATTGAGCGCCATTAAGGGCTTCTCTCCGATTTACTCTGTTTATTTCCTGCTTGTCACTGCGCTTCTTTTCCTGGCCTCAACGTACCGCTGGAAGGCCGTGCTTGCAGGGGAGATGGTTGACGTTCCACTCATGACTCTTGTCAAGTATAAGCTGATTATATTTTGCATAAATTATTTTACGCCTTCTGCACGACTTGGCGGCGAGCCCCTGAAGGTTGTGCTTCTGAAGAAGCAAAAGGTTAAGTCTTCCCTTTCTTTTGCCTCAGTTGTTGTAGACAATTTTGTTGGAATGGGATTTGACGGAACCGTAGGCGGGATAGTGCTCATAATCCTTTTTTTTAGTTCAGGCAGCGCGGCTTTGGGCGATGCAAGAGATCTCGTATTAGCACTGGGCATTGCAGCGCTTGTGGTTGTTGCTGCCATTTACCTTCTCCTTGTCAGGAAAAAAAGCGTTTTTTCTTACATTCTTGAGATTTTTGGCAGCGTGACAAGAAGCAAGAGCAAAAAGTTTTTTGGCATTTTACAGAGAAAAGTTGCCAAGGCGGAGTTTTACATGCGCGAAATACTGTCGAAAAAACCAAGAGCCTTGTTGCTTGTCATCTTCTTCGCTGCGCTTAGCTGGCCGCTTACGCTGCTGCAGTACAAGCTGGCGCTGCTAATGATTGGGGTTGACGCCTCGTTCATCCAGATACTGGCCAGCGTTGTCGTCCTGAGCTTCACGACACTCATCCCGATACCTGCAGCTCTTGGCGTGCAGGAAGCTGGCCAGTTCACTGCTTTCAGGCTTTTCTCAGCAAATCCTCACACAGGAATAGCACTCTCACTTGTCCTCAGGGCTAAAGACGCTCTTTTGCTGCTACTCTCGTTTATTGCCCTTTCCACTGAAGGGGTAGACATTTTCAAGCTTGCCAACAAGAAATTTGCCCAGGTTTTGAAGAGCACCCAAGGCAAAATCAAATGAACTCAAACTTCTCGTGGAATGTTTCTTCTTCAGGCAGGAAGCTTTTAAGCTCAAGGTACCTTTTTATTGTTCCCTGAAGCCTGTAAGCGTCCTGGTAAAGCATTTTCCTGTTTTCCTCAAGATTCTTCTTTATGAGCCTTGTCCTGAACCAGTAATCAAAGTATTTTATCAGGAAGGTCTTTGACACGTCAGCGACTTCCAGAAACGGCCTGATGACGATTCTCAGCTCGCCGAACTGGACCTTTTGCTTTTTCTCCCCCCGCATTATCTCGCGGTCAACCATGTTTATGACATTCCAGTCAATGTCTACGTGGTGCTTGTAAAAAGGCGAGCCTGCTGTTCCAAATGGGACTCCTTTTTTTATGGTTCGCCACCAGATTCTCACCTCGCGCTCATGCTGGTCGACATGGGTTCCATCCCTGTACCAGTAGAGAACCTCCATTGCTGATTCCAGCGCAGGATCATCCTTCGCGTCCCTGTACTCGTTTTCCATGAACCACTGCCGGGTCATCCTGTAAAGTGGCTGGAGCACGAAAAGGTCCTTGTATATTATCTCAAGCGAGGGCAACGCAATGTTCGGCATCATTCACACCATTTTTTAGCAGTATGTAAAAAGCTATACTGGAATACTGATAACATGCTTAACGGTATATAAGCTTTTTGGAAGCTGAATAATCCTGGTGACAAAATGTTTTATAAACTGCTTCTGACTTCGCCGTTGGAATGCTTCTTGGGCTGGTTGGGAAGCCGTCATGCGGGAAAAGCACTTTTTTCAAGGCGTTGACCTTGGCTGATGTAGCGATAGCATCATACCCTTTCACGACGATAAAGCCTAACCGCGGGGCTGGCCATGTCAGGCTTAAATGCGCCGATTCTGATTTCAATGCGCAGTGCAACCCCAGGGAAGGCTACTGCATTGGGCACAACAGGTTTGTCCCTGTTGATGTGCTCGATGTTGCAGGGCTTGTGCCAGGGGCCCACGAGGGCAAGGGGCTTGGGAACCAGTTTCTGGATGACCTCAGGCAGGCTGACGCCCTGATTCATGTGGTTGATGCGTCAGGCAGCGCTAACGAAAAGGGCGAGATAAGCAAGCCCGGGACATATGACCCTGCCAGCGACATTCGCTTCCTGGAAGAGGAAATTGACTTGTGGTACTTTGGGCTTTTGAAGAAATACTGGGAAAAGTTTGCGAAGGTTGCTTTTCTCGAGCATAAGAAGCTTGGGGAGGCCATTGCCAAGCAGTTTTCAGGGCTTGGCTTTTCAGAAGCCTCTGTTGACAGGGTCATTGATGAGCTTAAGCTTGACAGGGAAAACCCGCTTAAATGGTCTGATGGCAACCTTAAGTCATTTGCAACCGTGCTTAGGCGCGCTACCAAGCCATTGCTTATCGCCGCGAACAAGTGCGACCTTCCGATGGCTGCGGAAAACATTAAGAGGCTGCAGCTGGAATTCCCAGGCTACAAAATTATTCCGTGCAGCGCAGAGGCAGAACTGGCGCTGAAAGAAGCAGCAAAGGCAGGCCTGATACAGTACATTCCCGGCGACAGCAAGTTTGAGCTGGCGAAAGAGTCAGCGCTGCTGCCGCAGCAGCTAGCTGCGCTGGAGTTCATCAAGAAGAACGTGCTGGATGCATATGGCAGCACAGGCGTTCAGCAAGCAATTAACTCTGCTGTTTTTGAGCTGCTGGACTATGTAGCGATTTTTCCTGGCGGCATGAGCAAGCTTTCAGACCAGCATGGCAGGGTGCTGCCTGACTGCTTCCTGATGCCTCCGGGAACAACTGCCCTTGATTTTGCCTTTAAGCTCCACACTGACTTTGGCAAGAACTTCATCCGTGCCATTGACGTGAGGAAAAGGCTGCCTGTTGGCAAGGAGTATCTTCTTCAGAATCTGGATGTTATCGAGATAGTGAGCGGGAAATAGCTTAGGCTTGTTTTTGGCCTGGCTGCTCTTCCCTGTCTCTCTTTCCGGCAGCAAAGCTTTTTATCAGGTCAATGACGTATTTTCCTTCTTCAAGCCTGTAAATAACCGGCTCGCCCTTGAAAAGCTGCACCAGGTCGATTTCGTACTTGCCCGGCTTGACAACCCTTATTGACTCAAGGTCCAGTACCACGGGCTCGTTTGACGCTGATGAGCCTACGATGTCAAGGACGTCCTGCTCTATCTGTGACTTTTCAGTTTCTGTCAGGTTGGTTAGCAGCTGGTTGGCCTTGTTAAGGCTCTCTTTTTTGATGTAGAAAAACAGCTTGCCGCCGCACTTGCAGCCTTTTAGTATCTCTTGTGAAAGGTCCTCATAGAACGTGTTGCATCTTACGCACTGGTGGGGCATGTCAAAAATCTCTTATTTTTGATCATCGTCAGAATTCTATTGGAATTCTGAGATTTTATCGCTTCTTTCTCTTCTTTCTGCGCTCTTCTGTCATGAGCTGTATCTTGTCAGGGTCCTTCCTTATCTCTTTTATAAGCGAAGCAGGCCCCATTACTGTCAGCCCTTGCCGCTCGCCGAGAAGCATCTCTGCCAAGTTATTTTTGAGTGCTTTTCCCAGGTTGCCTTTTCTCTTTTCAGGGTAAACAACAGATATTTCAATGCCCTTGAAGCGCTCGTTAATCTCCTCCATTGTCCTTTTGATTAGTTCGGCTTCTTCTCCCTTCTTGAGCCTGCCTTCAAGCACGACTATCTTCTCGTCCTTGACAAGGCTCAGCAGCTTTTTGATGCGCTCGCTTGAGTTGAGCTCTTCTATTTCCTCATAAGGCACGAATTGCAGTGTTAGCATTTTTCTTAACCTTGTCTCATACTAGGGCAAACAGGGACTCGTAAAACTGCTCCATTTGCTTGCCGTACTTTGCTGATATTCCGATGACCTTGTACTGTGGGAAAGCTGCTTCTATTTTCTTGATGTCAGCTTTCTTGAGGTCAACCTTGTTTGCCACTATCAGTACTGGGATGTTCCTTGCCTGGAGGTTGCCTATGATTGTTATGTTGACTTGTGAGTAAGGGTCATAAGTTGAGTCAAGCACCACTATGACAGCGTCCATGTCATCGAGCCACTTTATTGCGTCTATTACCCCCTTTGTTGCCTCTTTTGCCCTTGCCTTCGCTTTCTTTACGCTTAAACCGTGCTTTACAAAGTCCTCATAGTCAATCTTGGTTGCTATTCCTGGAGTGTCAACGAGGTTGAAGGAGAGCTCTTTCTTTCCTGACTTTATGCTAATCTGCTCCTTTATCTTTACCTCCCTTGTCTCGTGAGGTATTGAGCTGACAAGGCCCATGTCTTCACCCAGCCAGTCCTGGCAGATGCGGTTTGCAAGGGTTGTTTTTCCACCGTTTGGCGGCCCGTAGAGGCCAAGCTTCACGTGCTTCTTTTTCTTGAACAAATCTTTTAGAATTTTTTGGATGAACTTTTGCAAAACATCAAGCATTGTTATTCCTCATTGTATGTATCAGGCACCTTTTTTGATAGCAGTTAAAGCTGCTGCCCTGATTGAACAAATGATTTTTCTGTTATCCAGAAATACCTATAAAAAGGTTTTGTTTTGGGGCAACAATGCTATTTTTTTGGCAGCTGCGGCCACCGGAAAGATTATTAAGCATGCCGTTGCAAAATAGCCGCATGGAAGAAGTAGTCCGGCAGGACATTCTGGAAGTGCTTGCGAAGGGCATTTTAGCTTTGCACGAGGGCGACTCATTTAGGGTAAAAGAGCTGAGCAACAATGTCATACACAACGCGTCAATCTTCCAGGATGGGGATTCTATTGAAATCGCTGTGCTTATGTACTCGCTTTCCAAGGTAATGGAGCGCGGCAGGCTTGAAGTGGAGGGCATGCTTCAGCTGCTTGCCAAGGCAAAGATGGGCCTTGACGCCCTTAACCTTGATGAGTACCGGCTCTCTGTCAAGCTTGCCCTGAGGAAGATTTCCGAGGCGGATTCGAGGCTGAAGCTTTTTGTCAACAATGTTATAGACCAGGCGCAGCTTAAGAAAGGCTGCAAGATATGCATGCACGGCGTCTCCGTTGCCAGGACTGCTAAGATTCTTGGCTTGTCCCAGTGGGAGCTGATGCAGTATCTTGGCCGCACTAGTTTCAATGACGAAATAGTCGAGACAGTCAACATAAAGGACAGGCTCGGTTTTGCAAGGGAGGCTTTCCAGTGATGGCAAATGCGCCAACAGCAGCGGAAAGCGAACTGGATAATGACCTTTACAAAGCTCACAAGCTGGCAGTTGGAAGCAACTATCTGAAGCGGCTTTCTGAATTCCAAGGGCAGAGATGCCTGGTCTTTGACTCAGGCCCTATAATCAGTATGGCAACAAGCAATTTGCTGAGCACGCTTGAAAAGCTGAAGCAGAGTTTCAATGGCAGTTTTGTCCTGCCTGAGTCTGTGAAGCACGAGCTTGTTGACGAGCCATTGAAGACCAAGAGGTTCATGTTTGAGGCCTTGCAGGTGCAGAGGCTGATAAGCCTTGGCGTTTTTGAAGTTCTTGAGGACAGCGACATGAAAAGCCTCACGCTGGAAATTCTTCACCTGGCAAACGACAGCTTTTCTGCCAAGGGCAAGCCGATACAGATTGTGCATTACGCAGAGATAGCCAGCGTCGCCGCGGCAAAGCTTCTTGACGCTTCAGCCTTGGTCATTGATGAGCGGATAACGAGGGAGCTTGTTGAGCACCCGCGGCATCTTGCCAGCCTCATGGACAAGCGCCTGCACACGACAGTCCATGTCAATGATTCCAGCCTGGCGCTGCTGGAGAAGTACACCTCAAGCCTGAAGATAATAAGGTCTGTTGAGCTTGCTTCAATTGCATTTAGCAAGGGCATGCTTGACCGCTACGTTGCTGAAGGCGAGGAGAGGATTTTCCCTGACGTCAAGAAAAAGCTTCTTGAAAGCATTCTTTGGGACCTAAAGCTTAACGGGTGCGCGATAAGCAGCAATGAGATTGAACAATTGCTCACGCTCGCCAGCAGATAATGAGAAGAACTTTAAGGTGCAATCAGTGCGTTTCTTGGAAGGGCAAGCTCGCTGACAGGAACGGTAATGTACACTCCTGTTGGCATCGTCTTACCTAGAGAGTGGAGTTGGTACATCAAGCCAGTTGACAACAAGATTTGAGTAACGCCATCGGATAAGTTGCTCATTGCTTGAACCTCGTTCCTGCCGTATTTATCTAGCGCAAATGTCCACTGGAGTCGGTTGAAATCACCATTGGCAGGCCCGACATGGCATGCTGAACTCGGTACCATCACTATATTCGCTATTCCTTCCTCGTGTTGCTCAATATAGTTAGCCCATGGAGTCGGCATTTTTGTAACAGCCGGCCGGATTGTACCCTTAGAAATTTGTATTCTGCTTGGCATACCGGGTGAGCCAACAAGTAGCGTGATTTGGGAGCGAAGCAAATCTTCGAGATGACGAGGTATCATGAGAACAACATATGCAAATATGAACTATAAATAATTTATCACTATTTCCTGATTTTAGCCACGAAGAACCCTTCCGTGTTGTTGTCCTGTGGCCAAATCCTGAGGCATTTTCTTATTTCCGGGTTGTAGCTGT
>ORMF010601615.1_pt1 | contig 24080 bp, 20 predicted proteins | sample 1779871 | NCBI WGS metagenome assembly ORMF01 (sample SAMEA104232316, study PRJEB22302) | groundwater metagenome | biome: forest; feature: aquifer; material: groundwater | place: USA | collected 2011-08-07 | depth 5.4 m | reverse complement strand
TACTTTGACCGGAAGAACTACCCGTACCCGGACCTGATGAAGGGGTACCAGATCTCACAGTACCCCAGCCCGATCGCGATCAAGGGGTGGATGGACGTGGAGGTGGATGGGCAGACGCGCCGCCTGGGCATCACGCGCGTGCACCTGGAGGAGGACACCGCGAAGATGATGCACATCCACGACCCGTCGGGCGAGTCGTACTCGCTGGTGGACGTGAACCGCTCCGGAACGCCGCTGATGGAGATCGTCGGCGATCCGGACATGCACTCGCCTGAGGAGGCGCGCCAGTACCTAATGAAGCTCCGCTCCATTCTGCGGTTTCTGGGCGTGTCCACGGCGGATATGGAGAAGGGGAGCTTCCGCTGCGACGCCAACGTGAGCCTGCGGCCCAAAGGCTCCACCACGCTGCCGCCGGGCAAGGTGGAGGTGAAGAACATGAACAGCTTCCGCTCGGTGGCGCGGGCGATCCAGCACGAGATCGAGCGGCAGAGGCGCGTGCTGGACGAGGGCGGGCGCGTGGCGCAAGAGACGCGCGGCTGGCTGGAGGACAGGGGCGTCACGGTCTCGCAGCGGTCCAAGGAGCACGCGCACGACTACCGCTACTTTCCGGAGCCGGACCTGCCGCCGCTGGTGCTCTCGCGGCAGGTGGTGGAAGAGGCCCGAGCAAGGCTGCCGGAGCTGCCGGACGCGATGCGGGAACGGCTGGTGGCGCAGTACGGGCTGCCGGCGTACGACGCGCGGCTGCTGACGGCGAGCCGGGCGACGGCGCAGTTCTTTGAGCAAACCGTGGCGGCGAGTGGGACGAAGGGCGAGGCGCAAAAGGCCCGCGCAAAGGCGGCGAGCAACTGGATGCTGGGGGAGCAGGCGCGGCTGATGGGCCTGGCGCAGAGGGAGATGGATGACTACCCGGAGCCGCTTCGCAGGGCATGGATGACCGGGATCAACCAGCTCGCCGACCTGGTGGAGAGCGGGACGCTCAGCTCCACACAGGCGAGGGCGGTGTTTGAGGAGATGTTTGCTTCGGGGCGCGAGCCGAAGGCCATCGTTCAGGAGAAGGGGCTGGCCCAGGTGAGCGACTCAGACGCCATCGGCGCGTTCGTGGAGCAGGCAATCGCCGGAAACGCTGCCGCGGTCGCTGACTTCAAGAGCGGCAAGGACAATGCGGTGAAATTCCTGGTGGGGCAGGTGATGAAGCTGAGCAGGGGCAAGGCGAACCCTGGCCTGGTGAACACGCTGCTGAAGGAAAAACTGGACGCGCTGAAGAAGAGTGACACCGCTTCCCGCGCAGGGTAAGCTGTAGCGTGTCAAACGCATAAGGACGGCAAGGAGCACCGTGGGAACGTCGCTGAACATCGTTGAGATCATGGTCGCTGTTTTCCTCATCGCCGTGATTCTGTTCCAGATTCGCGGCGAGGGGGCTGGGATCTTCACCGCCGCCGAGTCCACGGGGCGGGTCAGAAGAGGTCTTGACCTGTTGCTGTTCCGGTTCACCATTGTGCTGGTCGTGCTGTTCCTGGTCATCGCGCTGCTGAGCGCCCGCTTCGGCAGCGCGGTGTAGCCCGCGCGAACGGCGCATGACGCACCCGTCACTCGCGCAACCACGCCCCAACGGCATCGTCACGCTGCTGACGGACTTCGGCCTCGGCGACGCGTACGTGGCCGCCGTGAAGGGCGCGGTCCTCAGCGTGGCGCCGTCGGCGAGGCTGGTGGACGTCACGCACCTGGTCCCGCCTCAAAACGTGCACCACGGCGCGTTCTTGCTGGGACAGGCGTGGCGGGCGTTCCCGCCGGGCACGGTGCACCTGGCTGTGGTGGACCCCGCCGTGGGCACGGCGCGTAGGGCCCTGCTCCTCGCTGGCGAAGGACACTTCTTTGTGGGGCCGGACAACGGGCTGTTCACGTACGCGCTCTGGCCCCGGCTCATGCCAGCGCATCCCAACCGCAAGCCGTTCTCGCCCTTTTCCGCACCCGTTCCCGAGGGCTTTGTTGCTTACGCGCTGGACCAACCTCGCTACTGGCGGCAGCCGGTGAGCGCGACGTTCCACGCCCGCGACGTGTTCGGGCCGGTGGCCGCGCACCTGGTGGCGGGCGCGCGTCCGGACCAGCTCGGGACACCCACGGACCAGGTGACGGCGCTCTCGGCGCCACGCGCCGAGTGGCAGGGAGACGTGCTGGAGGGGCTGGTGCTGCACGTGGATACGTTTGGCAACCTGCTCACGAACGTGTCTGCGGAGGCGGTTGCGGGGCGGACGGTGGAGATGACGGTGGCGGGGCGCGCCATCCGAGGTGTGGGCCGCACGTACGCGGAGAGCGAGGGTGTAGTGGCTGTCGTGGGGAGCAATGGATTCTTGGAAATAGCGGTGGCGATGGGAAGCGCGGCGAGGGAGATGGGCGCCGGCGTTGGCGCGGCGGTGCTGGTGCGGCAGCGGTAGCCTCGGTTACGCAATCCCCCTTCTCCACGCCTGCCCACGCCGGAGCGAACAGGGAAGCGAAGGGTCAAGCGGAGAGCGACAGCGCCTGCCGCAGCGCCACACCTAGCTCCGGGTAGCGAAACTGGTACCCCAAACTCACGGCCTTCGCGGGCTCCGCTCGGTGGCCATGCAGCAAAAGATCGGCCTGGCGGCCCAGCGCAAGGCGCAGCCCAAACGCCGGAACAGGCAACCAGCATGGCCTCCCCAGCGCCCGCCCTACCTCCCGCGCGAACTCACGCTGGCGGCACGCCGTGGGCGAGGCCAAGACCAGCGCTCCCGTCACGTCGCCGCGCTCAATCGCAAGGCGGTACAGCCCCACCGCGTCGTCCAGGTGCACCCAGGGAAACCACTGCCTACCGCTGCCCAGCGGCCCGCCCGCAAAGAGGCGGAACGGCATCGCCAGCTTCTGGAGAGCAGGTGCGTCGCGTCCCACTACCAGGGCCGTCCGCGCGAGCACGACCCGCACTCCAAGCTCCTCGGCGCGCCTGGCCGCCGCCTCCCACTGCACGCACACCTGGGCCAGGAACGACTCGCCCGGCGCGCCCTCCTCGGTGAGGCGCTCCTCACCTCGGTCCCCGTAGTAGTCCACGCCGGAGGCGCTGATCAGGACACGCGGCCTGTCGGCGGATGGCGTGCGCTCCAGCGCGGCGACAAGGGCGTGTGTGGCGGTGATGCGGCTGGTCAGGATCTCGTTGCGGCGCGGTATCGTCCACCGTCCCTCCCCGATGCTTGCGCCCGCCAGGTTGACAACCGCGGCAGCGCCGGACAACTCGGCCGCCCACAGGCCTTCCGCGGTGCGGCCATCCCATTGCGCCAAGCGGACGCCCCAGGGCAGCCAAGCCCCGGCGCCACGGGTCAGCACCACTACGTCGTGCCCGTCGGCCTGCAGCGACGCAGCCAGCGCGCGGCCAACATACCCGCTGCCGCCCGCGATCACCACCTTCATTGCGGCTCCCTGTTTCGCCTATCGCATCGCCGTCACAGACCCGCGCATCACCATCCTAATACCAATGGGAGCTACGCGGTTGCCCATCCAACTCAGCAACTCCTAAGCGGCATAAGCCGACGGGATACGTTCTGCCATCTGCCTCTTACCCAAAGCACCTCATCGGCGGTAAACTCGTGTCATCGCTGCTCAGAGCGCCCCCGCCCCTCGTAGGGGCGGATCTGGAGCCGCCCGTCCAGGGCGCTCCGACGTGCGTGTTCATCCTTCAAGCCTCCACCGGAAGTGGGGCTTGAACGATGCCTCGTGTCCTTTGTCATTCCGAACGGAGCGAGGAATCTCCCAACTTGCCATGATGGGCAACAGCCAGTGTGAGGAGATGCCACGGTCGCGAGAAGCCCAGGCCCCCATCGAAGGGTGTCCAACACCGGTCATTCTGGGGGCCTCACCAAAACGCACCAAGCCCGTCACGGCCAGCCATCTGGGCTGGCTAGCGCCACAAAAACAACTCCGGCCCAAGCTAAACAACCAACACAAAACAAAGCAATCAACGTCCCGCCGCCGCGTGGGCAACACCGCTGCCACTTCTGGCGCCGGTTCGTGGGAGTGAGCACGCAAGGGCGAGGTACTACCTACGCTGAGTGAAGGCGGCGCAAGTGATCTTGCCGCCCTCTCACAGCATTACTCTTCGAGGCCCTTCGCTGTGGGCTGACGACTAGCGCCTGGCAATATGCGGCCTGCTATACTATGTGGAAAGAGAAACCCCCAGGGGGTGGCGCGTGGAAGAGGTCTTTCGTCAGGCTGTCAAGGAGCTGGAGCAGCAGCACCCCAGCGTCCTCGCGACTGTCATCCGCACTAAGGGCTCCACGCCGCAAAAGCCCGGCGCCAAGCTGCTGGTGCGCCAGGACGGGAGCGCGGTGGGCACCCTGGGCGGCGGCTGCGTTGAGGGCGACATCTGGTTCGCCGCCAAGCAGCTCCTGCGCCGCCACGGCCCAGCCGAGGTCAAAGAGTACGTCCTGAACGAGGAGATCGCCGCCCGCGACGGCCTCATCTGCGGCGGCACGATGTACTTCCTCATTGATCCCGTCTACGAGCCTGCCCAGGCCCTCCCCCACGTCCGTGAAATCGCCGGGGCGTACGCTGGCGGCAAGCCCGTCGCCCTCGCCACGCTTACGAGAGCGCCGAAGGGCTCCAAGCTGGCCGTCGGCAACAAGGCCTTCTTCCGTGAGAACGGCTCCCACGAAGGCACCCTCGGCGACGCGGAGCTGGACAAGGCCGCCTGGGACAAGGCCCGCGAGCTCATGCCGCAGGGCAAGTGCGAGTACGTCTCCCTCCCCGACGGCGCCCAGGTCTTCGTTGAGGCGTACACCACGCCGCCGCAGCTCGTCGTCATGGGCGGCGGCCACATCTCCAAGGCCCTCACGCCGCTCGCCAAGACCCTGGGCTTCCGCGTCTTCATCGTGGACGACCGTCCCGAGTTCGCGGACCCCGTGCGTTTCCCGGAGGCCGAAAAGACCGTCGTCGGACCCTACGACACCGGCCTCGCCGAGCTCCCTGTCAACGCCAACACCTACATCGTCATCGCCACTCGTGGCCACCGCTTCGACGACACCGCCACCGAGGCGGCGGTGCGGTCGCCCGCGGGCTACGTGGGCCTGCTCGGCAGCAAACGCAAGAGCCTGCTCATCTTCCAGACGCTCTTCCGCAAAGGCATCTCCGAGGAGCGGATCGCGGCGGTCCGGGCGCCCATCGGTTTGGACATCGGCGGCCGGACGCCCGAAGAGATCGCCATCAGCGTCATCGCCGAGATCCTGGCGGTCCGCTTCGGCGGCGCCGGCGGCCCCATGAAGATGGACGCCCGCCTCCTCGCCAAAGCCAAAGAGAAGGCCGCCGTCCCCGCCCGCTAGCCGCCCACCTCGCTCCAACCCTCGGTAGCCGTGCGAATCTTCTTTCGCCAACGTGAAAATTCTTTAGGGAGGGTTTGGGAACCCCTTTCTTATAAGAAAGGGGTTCCCAACGTCTCCCAAAGCTAGGTGGAATGGCTGCTGGCAGAATGGTGGCCGTGGTCCTCGCCGCAGGCGAGTCCTCCCGCATGGGGCAGCTCAAGGCCCTGCTCCCCTGGGACGGCGTGCCGCTCATCCGGTACCAGGTGGACTGCCTGCGACAGGCGGGCGCCGGCCTCGTGGTCGTCGTGCTGGGCCACCGGGCGGAAGAGGTCCGTCCCCACGTGCCCGTCTCGCCCGACGTCTGCGTCGTCGTCAACACCCGCTACCGCGAGGGCAAGACGACCTCCATCAAGCTCGGTCTCGCTCAGGCGCCGTCCGACGCCGAGGGCCTGGTGCTGATGACCGTGGACCAGCCGCGGCCCGCTCCCCTGGTCGCCGCGCTCATTGCCACCTTCCGGGAGCACCGCGCCCCCGTGACGCAGCCCACGTTCGGCGGCAAGCGCGGCCATCCCATGATCTTCCGCGCCGACGTCCTCCCCAAGCTGGCCGACATCCATGAGGAGACCCAAGGCATCAAGCCGGTGGTGGACAGCTACCGCGCCGAAGCCATGCTCGTGCCCGTGGACTCGCCCATCGTTCTGGTGGACCTGAACACCGAGGCGGACTACCAGCGGGCGAAGGCCCTATGGAAAGAGTCTCACCTCGCGTAGCAGATGCAGTCCCTGCATCAAGTATGCAAACCTCGAACGATGCTTCTGTGCAACGTACGGCATTGTCAAAGCGAACTGGTATGGCAAGACCGGCTATCAACGGAAAAGGTGGAGCGAATGGGCCACGCGCTTGAGAGGGCCGACATGGCGGTGGTGACCTGGCTCAACGCCTGGGCCGGCGACAGCGCCTTCGTCTCCGCCCTGGTGCGGTTCATCGCCGGCGACTACTTGGCGCCGGTGATCCTCTCCCTTATTGTGCTGGGCATGTGGGTGGCGCCGCGTGATCCAGCCCTCAGATACCGGTACCAGCGCGCCGCTATTACGGCGGTGGCGGGGATGGGCTTCGCAGGGCTGGTGGTCATCATCATCAACGGCGAGATGTTCCGGCCGCGCCCGTTTGTGGAGCAGACGCTGACGTTGCTCTTCTACCGCCCGACTGACTCCTCGTTCCCATTGCACGCCGCGGCGGTGGGCTTCAGCTTTGCGACTGGCGTCGCGCTCGCCGACCGGCGCCTCGGCATCCTGGCGGCGGCGCTGGCGACGGCGTGGGCCGTAGCGCGGGTCACAGCCGGAGTCGCATACCCTACCGATGCGCTGGCCGGAGCAGGGATCGGGGTGGCGGTCACCCTGGTGTTCTACGCCGTGCTGCTGGCGCTGGACCCGCTCCTGCGCTACGTGCTCGGGTGGGCCCGGCGCCTGTACCTGGCGTGAGCCAAAACGTAGGGGAGCGATGCATATGCATCGCTCCCCTACAAAAGGCCGCCCGGCGACCGTGATCGCTATTTGACGAACTTGCCGAGCATCTCCCGAATAGCCTCCACCGTCCAGGTCTGGTACATCGGGTAGCGGGCCGTCGTCCGCTTGCGGGTCTCCGCCCTGATCTCTTCCTCAGTCTTGCCCTTCAGCTCTTCCGCCAGCTTTGCCCGGAGCTCAGCCGAGTCCTTGGTGGCGCGCTCAGGCCGCTCAATGAAGTGCGCCAGGTACTTCATCTCCTTCGTGTAGAACACAAAGGTGGGGATGGACATGAACTGCCCCTCTTTCAGGAACTCGTTCATTATGTCCAGGTGCTGGTCGCGGGGGAACACCTTCAGCTCCATGCCGGACGCCTCCGCGATGCGCGCGATCACCGGCATCCCACGATACACGTCCGGGCACCAGTCCTCGCCCAGCACCAGCACCTTGGCCGGGCCGCCGTCCTGCCGCACGCCGCGCCGGAAGAACTCCACGTCCATCGGCGTCAGCTGGGCAGACTGGTAGTACGCCTCAAACTGGTCCTTGTTCACCTTGATGGTCTTGGAGTAGTCCTGGTAGCTCAGCCCCTGGGCATACCGCTGCGGGGTCACCACACTGGTCTTCTGGGTTGTCACCTCGTCCTCCCTTTACACGCAAGGTTTTGGCCTCGCTCTGCTTCTTGCTCCTGCGAACGACACGGCTCGCTCACGCGATGTATCAGCCGTGCTCGCCCTCAAAGCCCCGCTCAACCCGCCCGTCCGGGTACACCACGATGGGGACGGCGTCACCGTACTTCTGGGCCTCGTCCAGGTAGTCTTGGTTGTCGTCTACCTGCCGCTCCTCAAACTCAATGCCCTGGCTCGTCCAAACCTCGCGCAACTTCACGCACGTGGGGCAGGTGGCCAGCGTATAGACAATCGGCTTCATCAGCGTTCCTCTTAGGTTGCTCCCATAGTACCGCAACGCAGAACTACTGTCACCAATCAGCCTATCCCGTTAGATGCCTCGGATTAAGGTTGGGATACAAATCCCTGGCGCGCGCCCTGACATCCTCTCTTGTGCGCACCGAAAGGCTCACGCCAGCAGGTGCTCTGAGCACAGCATCTGCTTGCCCCGCGTGTCTGCGCGTTCTATACTGATGCGCGTCCAGCGTGGAGGAGCATATGCGCATCGCGATTATCAACGTCACCGGCTACGCGGGCGTGGAGCTGGCCCGCATCCTCGCACGCCACCCGCACGCGGAGATCGTGTCCGTCACGGGACGGAGCGAGGCGGGCAAGAAGCTCAATGAGGTCTTCCCCCACCTGTGGGACCTGGACATGAAGATTGAGCCCGAGGTCACCAAGAGCGTTGACCTGGTCTTTTCGGCGCTGCCCCACAAGGCCAGCGCCGAGGCCTGCGCCCCGTTCCTTAAGCAGGGCGTCAAGGTGATTGACATGAGCGCCGACTTCCGCCTCAAGAACGTCGCCGAGTTTGAGGAGTGGTACAGCGTAAAGCACCCGTGCCCCCAATATCTTGAACAAGCCGTGTACGGCCTTACCGAGCTGTACCGCAAGGACATAGCCACCTGTCAGCTTGTCGCCAACCCAGGGTGCTACCCGACCAGCGCCATCCTCGCCCTCGCGCCCGCCGTCAAGGAAGGCATCGTCAAGCCCGACTTCATCGTGGACAGCAAGTCGGGCGTGTCCGGCGCGGGCCGCGGCTTGGGCCTCGGGGCGCACTTCTCCGAGGTCAACGAGAGCGTCTCCGCCTACGGCCTGGACGGCCACCGCCACCTGCCGGAGATCACTCAGGAGCTTCGCGCCGCCGACCCGTCCCAGGAGCCGCGGGTGACCTTCCTGCCCCACCTCATCCCCATGACGCGCGGCATCCTCAGCTCCTGCTATGCGACGCTCAAAGACGGCGCGGTGCCGGAGGGCCCCAGGGGCAACCAGTTCCTGCGCGAGCTGTACCTGGACCACTACGCCAACGAGCCGTTCCTGAAAGTCGCCAAGACGCCGCCCGCCACCAAGCACACCCTGGGCAACAACGACTGCATCGTCTATCCCGCCGTTGACCAGCGCACCAACCGGCTCATGGTCGTGAGCTGCCTGGACAACCTGGTCAAGGGCGCGGCGGGCCAGGCTATCCACAACATGAACCTCATGTTCGGCCTTCCGGAGACCGAGGGCCTGCAACAGCTCGCCCTGTACCCCTAACGACGACCGTGGCACGCAACGCGTTCGTAGGGGCGCAGCATGCTGCGCCCCTACGTGTTTCACGCCAGGCCGTGGTAGTCTATACACACGGGTGGTTGGCGCGGCCAGCCCCCCGATGGCCAGTACCTTTCCTGGGATGCTACGCGGTAGCTCTGTGAAGGGTCTAGGGCCGCGCCCTTCGCCCCCATCGTCTAGCTGGCCTAGGACGCCACCCTTTCAAGGTGGAGACCAGGGGTTCGAATCCCCTTGGGGGCACCAATACTGTTTCCCTTACAATCTGCTGTAATCTGTGGCATCTACGGACAGGAGCCTCCCATGCGCGTCCAAGTCTTCACCGGCCGCGGCTGCGCCCACCTGGACGACATCGCCAAGCTGGTCACTGAGTCCGTTGCCGAGGATGGCGGGGCCGACGTCCAGGTGGAAACTATCCAGCTCTCCGACTACGACGAGGCCAAAGTGAGAAAATGTTTCGGATCGCCCACCATCCGCGTGGACGGCGTGGACATTGAGTACGGCGACCGGGAGCCGCTGGAGTACACTACCGGCTGCCGCTACTACAACACCCCCGACGGCTGGAAAGCCTTGCCGTACCGCTCCATGCTCGTGAAGGCCATCCATCGTGCCAGGACGAGGCCGCCGGCGCGTCCCGCCGCCCCGGCCCAACGTCCTGAGTCCGACTAACGAGTACCCACCGACTTTGTACACTTTGCAAGCTCCTCACGACGCCTCGTGAACACCATCCCCGCCGTCTTCTTCGGCGTTAGCGGCCTCGCCGTCGGCAGCTTCGTCAACCTGGCGGTGGACCGCCTCCCCGCGGGCCAGTCCCTCGTCCGCCCGCGCTCCCACTGTCCTGTCTGCCAGGAACCGGTTTCCTCGCTTGACCTCGTGCCCGTCCTCAATTACCTGTGGCTGCGTGGCCGCTGCCGCTACTGCCGCGCGCCCATCCCAAGCCGCTCGCCCGTCATTGAGCTGATAGGCGGCCTCCTCTTTGCCTACGTCGGGTACCGCTGGGGCTACACGCTGGACGCGGCGCTGGCCGCGTTCGCCGTCACCGTGCTTATGCTCACCTTCTTCATAGACCTGGAGCGCCAGCTCATTCTGGACAAGGTCACCTTACCCGCCCTGGCCATCGTGCTCGCGGCGGCACCCTACGGCCCGGCCAGCCTCGGGACGAGCGCGGCGTGGGGCTACGTGCAGGCGCTGGCGGGTATCGGCGTGGGCTTCGGCGCGCTGCTCGCCATCTACCTCGTGTCGTGGCGTCTGCTCGGCCAGCCGGGCATGGGCGAGGGCGACGTCAAGTTCGGCGCGCTCATGGGGGCGATGCTCGGCTGGCGGCTCACGCTTGTGGCGCTCCCCGTCGCGTTCATCATGGGCGGCGTCTTCGCGGTCGGCCTCATCCTCTTCCGAGGCAAGGGCCGCCGCGACGTCATGCCCTACGGCACCTTCCTGAGCCTCGGCACGCTCATCACCTACTTCTTCGGCATCCCCATCCGGGACTGGTACCTGAGGTTGCTCGGCGTGTAAGGCTCGGCTCGCTCCCTGTCTCCATTGTGCCGAGCAGCGGGAGCGCGACGCCGACGGTGCGCCCTTCACCCGGCCCAGTCCGCTAGGCCGCGACGCTACTGAGCGTGGTGCACGTGGCCGAACTCCAGGGAGCCGAACGCACGCTGGACCACCTCTGGCAAGGCCGGATGGACGTAGATCGCTTGCAAGATGGCGTCTGTGGTGAGGTCAGCACGCATGGCGTTGGCGGCCTCCTGAATAAGGACCGAGGCGTGGGCGCCGATGATGTGACACCCCAATATCTCCCGCGTCTCGGGGTGCGCCAGCACCTTCACGAACCCGTCCTTGTCCTCAATGGACGACCCATAGGCCGTGTTCTCGTAGTTATACGTGGCGGCCACGTAGGGAACATCGTGCTCCTTGGCCTCCGCCTCGGTCAGGCCGACGCCGGCGACCTGTGGCGACGCGAAGATTGCGTGGGGCATGGCGTGGTAGTCAACCCGGACCTTGTGCTCGGGGTTGAAGATGTTGTTCGCGACGTAGCCCGCCTCCAGGTTGGCGCTGTGCTTAAGCAGGTAGCGCCCAACGATGTCTCCCAGCGCCCAGACCCCCGGCACGTTCGTTTCCAGGAACTCATCGGTCTTGACGAACCCCCGCTTGTCCACCTCAACGCCCGTCTTAGCGACTTGCAGCACGTCGGTGTTTGGCGCGCGGCCCGTGGCAATCAGCAGCGCGTCCCCCTTCACCGTGCTGGTGCGGCCGTCTTGCGACACCTCCAGAGCAACGTCGCTTCCATCCCGGTACGCGCGGGAGACCTGACCGTTGAGGATCAGGTTGAATCGCCGCTGGTACACCTCCGTGAAGCGGCGCGCAACGTCGGCGTCCTCCGCGCGGAGCAAGACGTCGCGCCGGTGAACGATGGTGACCTCCGTGCCCATCGCGCCGAAGAAGTGCGCCATCTCTGCTGCGATGAACCCGCCTCCCAGGATGAGCAGGCGGCGCGGCTGCTCCGGCAGCCGCATGATCTGGTCGGAAGTCAGGTAGGAGACCTCCTCCAGGCCCGGGATGCTTGGTATGGAGGGACGTGTTCCCGCGGCGATCACCACCGTCTCCCCGGTGATGCGCGCGCCGTTCACCTCAAGCGTTTTCTCCGCGACAAAGCGGCCCCGGCCCTTGTGCACGGTGATCTTGGGGTGCTGCCGGTTTCCCTCTTCAATGCCCTGCGCTTCGCCGTCGATCTCGTCAAAGACCCTCTTGATGATGAACGGCCAGTCCACCCCCTCTACGCGCGCTTTGATGCCGAACCGCTCGGCCCGCCGGATCGTCTCCATCACGTCCGCGCAATGGATGAGCATCTTGGACGGGATGCAGCCGCGGTTCAGGCACGTGCCCCCGAACGGGCCGTCCTCCACGACCGCGACCGAAAGCCCCCGGTCGGCGGCCTCGGAAGAGATCTCCAGCCCTGATCCGGAGCCAACCACAATAACGTCGTAATGGTCCACCATAGTTCGTCCCTTTCCCTGGTCTCAGCAGGATAGCCGGCAGGGGGTAATTCACGACTCAGCATACTACGGGCAGTCCCAGCGACAAACGCAGCACGGCTGGAACGCGGCTTAGGGCACCCGCTGGCTTCGGGCTGGGTTCGCCCTAGCCCATTGCGTGCTACCCGATCCCAAACGATCGGGGGAACAGGGCACCCACTCACACGACGCACGTTTCTGATTCGGCTGAACGTGTTTCGTGGTATCATCCCTGCGGCGCAATTCCACGGGGGAGGCGGTCATGCTGGCGTGCGTGTTCCACGGGCCCGGCAACTTGAAGGTTGAGGAGCGGCCCATCCCCAAGCCGGGCGAGGGCGAGGTCCTCATCAAAACGGGCGCGGCGTCCCTCTGCTTCTCCGACATCCGCGTCTTCCGCGGCGAGAAGAGCGCCCGACCGGGCGTCATCCAGGGCCACGAGGCGGCCGGCGCCGTCGTATCCGTGGGCGCGGGCGTCCGGGGCATCGCCGTCGGCGAGCGCGTCGCCATCTGCCCCATCATGGCCTGCGGCGCCTGCTACTTCTGCGTCCGCGGCCTGCGCAACCGCTGCCTCAACCGCAAGACGCTCGGCTACGACGCCGACGGCGGCCTTGCCGAGTACATCCTCGTCCCGCGCGAGCTTGTGGAGATGGGCCACCTCCTGAAGGTGCCCAAGGACCTGCCGGACGAGATGGCCTGCCAGACCGAGCCCTTCGCGTGCGCGCTCTACTCGCTGGAGACGTGCGGCGTCGGCGCCGGCGGCAGCCTCGCCATCGTCGGCGCCGGCCCCATGGGCCTCATCCACCTGCTGCTCGCCAAGGCCATGGGCTGCAAGACCATCATCGTCAGCGACCCCGTGCCGGAGCGCCTCACCGTCGCCTATGGCCTCGGCGCGACCTTCACCAACAACCCGCGCCGCAACTCGTTGGCCGAGGACGTGCTCACCATGACCGACGGCCTGGGCGCCGACGCCGTCATCGTCTCCGTCGGCGCCGTCGCCGCGATTGACAGCGGCATCCGCGCGCTGCGGAAGCAGGGCACCCTGAACATTTTTGGCGGCTGCCCGCCCGGCTCCATGCTCTCTCTGGACCCCAACCTCGTCCACTACAACGAGCTGTGGATCACCGGTACGCAAAACGCCAACCCGGAGCACTACCAGCGCGCCCTAGCCATGCTGCCCATGCTGACGCAGGCGCCCAAACTCGTCACCCACCGGTTCCCCATCGCCGACGCGCCCAAAGCGTTTGACCTGCGCTCGTCCCTGGACGGCCTGAAGGCAATCATTGACTTCCCCGCGTAAGCAGGGCGTGAAACGCAGGCTCGTTCGGTGGCCATGCTGAGAGCCTGTGGACAAATGCCAACGTTCGCGTCGCCGCTCAGATGATGGAGTCTCGCCCCGCGCCTGCTCTCGAGCGCAGCGAAGGGTCGCAGATGGACTGCGGGAGAGGTGCGTGGTGAGGCGGTGGACGTCCCCCCAGGTCGGCGCGTAGACACCGAGGTTAAGGCAGGGCCAAGGGCTCGCAAGGCCGTTGTTGCTTCACAGGCCTGAGCCGCGGCACCCTACCTGCCTATCTGAGCTGGAGTCCCCATGCAGTCGGGACGAAGGCAAAACATGACAGGTTGGCTCACGAGCGTGCGCCCTGCGCGTTAGCTACGCCTTGGCGGCGACGACGGTGAGCCAGTTGCGCGGCACGGCCTGGAGGTTGAGCTCGGCCATCACCTGCTGGACCGCCTCCTGGAGCACCTCGGAGGCCTGGGCGATTGGGACGCCCGGCAGGGCGCCCTGGATGAAGTCTTCGTAGCTGCTGATGTCTTTCCAGCCCTGCAGGGTGATGGGCACCGGCTTGATCTCCCACCGCACGATGGTGAAATGGTGGCGGACAAGAAGCTCGTCATACTCTTCGGGCGTGAGTTGGCGGCGCGACTCGACCCTTTCCGAGGCTTTGGGGGTGAGTCCGTACTTGGTCTTGGCGGTGCGGGCGGCGCGGAGCATCCAGCGGCGGTAGAACTGGTGGGTCTCCACGGGGTGCGCGCCGTTGAAGAAGGAGGTGTTGAAGGCGAAGACGCCGCCGTTCTTCAGGCTGTGCCTGACCTGCTCCAGCAGCGCGTCCTTGTCGGCGATGTAGTGGATGCCGTTGAGGAACAGGACGCGGTCCATCCGCTGCTTGACGACGCCGGAGAGCTGCTCGGCGCGGGTCTGGACGAGCTGGATGGCAACGTCGCGGAAGGAAGCGGGCTGCTCCATGGTCTCGCGAAGGGCTTGGGCGGAAACGTCCACGCCAATGAGGAGGCTTTCCCGCGCGCCCCGCAGCCGCTCAAGGATGAGACGGGTGGCTGATCCCGTCCCGCAGGCCAGCTCCAGCACTTTTTGTCCGGGGGCGATGTTGGAGACGTCAATGAGGTAACGGTTGATGTTGCGGTGAAAGTCCTGGTTGGCGAAGGCCTTGAAGGAGTATTCCGCAGAGCTTTTCTGGGCTTCGGTCATATGCGCCTCGTGCAGGACAAGCTTGTGGGTCGGGACGCCTCTAAGGGTAGACACTGATAAGTCTAACAAACAAAGGCGAAACCGTCCAGCAAAACCATTTTACGCCATGGTCGTTCCGTTGGGTTTCTTTAGGCAAGGTGTGTCGTTCCGAAGGAGGCCGTTTGCTGGGCTCGGGGTAAACTCGGCGACTGAGGAATCCGCAGTGCTGGGTACAGGGAACGGATTCTTCGCCTCCATCTCACTCCGGCTCAGAATGACAACGAAAAGACCCTGAGTCCAATCAGCCGTGTAGAACAAGCGTGCGGCGCCGGGGAGTCCACACACGAACGCCGGGGCTAGTTTGGCGGCGAGATGGACTCCGTGGGGGCCACTCGCCGCGCCCGCGGTCGGGACCCAAGCAGTACGGCCAGGCTCCCACGCACAGCTTGCCAGTACGTCGCCTGGCGCAGGGCGTCCAGTCCGGAGCCAACCACCCGCCCGCTGAAACGACGACGGTTGACGAGGGAGGAGAGGAGGAGGGTCACGGCGAGCGCCGCGCCCGCGCTGAGCGCAAAGTAGAGCGACTGCTGGTTGCCGTCCAGGCCGCCGTCGGTGTCCGACAAGAGGCGTGGGCCAGGCAGGAAGAACCAGAAGAAGCCCGCCAGCACTAGGAGTAGCCCCAGTGCTGCTGACTCGGCGCGCGCCCTCAGAAAAAGAAGGCCGTGGAGGCGTCCGTAGGCGGCCGCGATCTGCAATACGCCAATTGAGCTGAGAAGGCAGAGGAGCAGGTAGTCCTTGCCAGTTTCGCTCACCACGTCACGCCCTCGGTGAAGCGTCTCCGGGCACGCGGGCGGCCACAGGCGGCCGAGGCGAGGCAAGCCATAGGCTACCTTCGCGCCAACGCGGCGGGCACGGCGGTCACACACCAGTGACGGTACTTGGGCACCTTGCCGCGGATGACGTTGAAGTAGAGGTCCTGGAGCTGCTTGGAAACGGGTCCGACGCCGCCGTTCCCGATCTTGCGGACATCCAACTCACCGACTGGGGTGATGTGCGCCGCAGTGCCGGTCAGGAACAGCTCGTCGGCGAGGTAGAGCTCGGCGCGGCCAATGGACCGCTCCGTCACGGTGAGGCCCAGCTCGCGACGGGCGAGCTCAATCGCGGTGTCGCGGGTGATGCCGGGGAGAATGCCGTTGTACAGCGGCGGCGTGATGATCTCGCCGTTCTTGACGATGAAGAGGTTCTCGCCGGAGCCTTCAGAGACGAAGCCCTCTTCGTTGAGAAGAATGGCCTCGTCGAACCCGGCGAGCACCGCATCGGTCTTGGCGAGGATGCTGTTGACGTACAGGCCACTGATCTTGACTCGGGGAGGGATCATGGTCTCCGACATGCGCCGCCAGGACGAGGTGATGCAGCGCAGGACCGAGCTATCCAGGTAGGCGCCGAAGGGGACGGCGATGATGCCGAAGTCGTCGTCCACCTCGTGGAGCTTGAGGTTGGCGACGAGCTGGGAACTCTTGAAGGCGAGGGGCCGGATGTAGAGGTCGCCTTTGTAGTCGCCGCGCTCCACCAGCTCCACGGTGAGGCGGGTGAGGTCGTCGGCGGTCACGGGCAGGTTCATGCGCAGGATCTTGGCGCCGTCCAGGAAGCGGACGTAGTGCTCCCGCGGGCGGAAGATGAAGACCTTGCCCTCGTCTTCGTTCCAGTTGCCGCGGATGCCCTCAAAGACGGCGGTGCCGTAGTGGAGGGCGTGGGTCATGAGCCCGACCTTGGCCTCGGTGACCGGCAGGAACTTGCCGCCGAAGTAAGCTAGTGGGGTAGGGGGCATGGCCGATTCTCCTTGTGCGCGAGTGTGCCGAAAATAGACGCATCCCGTTTCCGGAGCACTGCGTCCGGCGCTCATTATACGGTGGTGGATGGACGGGGACAAGGAAGCTGTCGCCGTGGTCCTCTTGGGTTCGTGTTGATGGGGAAGGAAGGCGCCTCCACCCAACCACCCCAACCCCACCCCTAGCCCCCCTCCCTACAATGGAGGGGGGGGAGCTGGTGGACGACTCCTGCCCCCGTAAGGCATACCACAGCAACGCAAGAGAACCCGCTCCGTGGTCCTCTCGTGTTGGTGTTGATGAGGTCGGAGAGGGGGACCACCGAAACCACCCACCTCGCAATACCGACACCCTCACTCACTCAGAATTGGTCTGAGTGCGGGCTCGACCGTCTGACGGCGACGCGAACATTGGCAATTGTTCACAGGCCTCAGAAGGACGGAGGGCGACCTGACGAAGGCGGTCCATGGCGCCATGCGGTCTTTGGTACCATCACGCAGAGTTCGTCCCAGGCCCTGACCGCCATGAGTCCTGAGGCGGCCTTTTTGTAACACGTCCTTTACTGGCTTGTAACGCTTAAGAAACATCCAGCCAGCAGAATTTTATCGGTGCGCTCAGCCAGAGCTTCTGGAAGAGGCACACAGCAGATAGTGCTGGATGTCCGTTACGCAGCATGCAACGCTCAGGGCGACAGCCCACACCCATGCCTCCTTCGAGCGTCCCGGAGCGCATCCTTCTTGTCGGGCGTCAATGGGACGGGCTGTCCGACGCCCTGGTGCGACTGAGGGATCAAACGAATCTTCACCTTCTCGGCCCGGTGGACGAGCTGAATTCTGAGAGCCTGCGCGAACCTGGGACTGCGCTCTTGTTCGTTGCTCAGGACGCAAGCACTTCTGCGCTTGGTGCGTTGGCGCGCGACGCAGACCACGCTCCGAAGCGGCCTCCGCTGTTGCTGTGCCTGAGCCCTGAGGATCTGGAAGGCCCCAACCGATTTGACCTTGCGGATGACTTCGTGGTGGTCCCCTGTACGACCGCCGAGGTGGCAAAGCGCGCGCTGCGGCTCATCAACAAGCACCGTCCGGCCCCGCCCGGCCAGGTACTGAATGTCGGCGCGGTGGCGCTGGACCCCGAGGGCTATCAGGTCACGCTGGAGCATAGGCCAGTGGAGCTGGCGTGGATGGAGTTCCAGCTCCTCAAGCTGATGATGCAGCATCCGGGAACGGTGTTCACGCGCGAGCAGCTTCTTGCGCGCGTTTGGGGCACCGAGTACTTTGGCGGCACGCGCACGGTGGACGTTCACATACGCCGGCTGCGCGCGAAGCTGGGGCCGCACGGCGAAAACCTGTTCAGGACGGTGCGAAACGTTGGGTACGGGGTGGTAGAGCCGCCGTAAGGCCAACTTTTTGTGTTTTGTATATGGCCCCAAACAAGCTGGCAAGCCTCTTACCCGTGTGACCCTCCCCCCGACCTTCGGTGTCCACAAGCCAACCTGAGGGACGCCCATCCTTCCCCGCCCACCTCACCCCCAACCCCTCTCCAGATCCTTCGCTCCGCTCAGGACAGGCATGGAGAGGGGAGACGTGGCTCGTGGGCGGGGGACCCAGCCCCACCTCACCGCCCACCTCTCCCTAAATCCCTCCCCGACACGGGGAGGGACTTCATCAGCTGAGCGGCGTCTCGAATGTTGGCACTTGTTCACAGGCTCCAGCATTAAGGAAGGCGGCCTGTCGTAGGCGGTGCATGACACCATCGGGCGGAGTTGGTATGAGCGCGGGCAATAAGGCTTGCTGCCGCCCTGCCCACGCTTTTCTCCACGCACATGACATGTACGTAACACGTCGTTTACACAGCATTCACGTGAATGTTACCCGCATGTAGCTTGCTTGCAAAAAGTTTCACATAGAGTGGCTGTAGCGAGATCGCAGGAGCCACCATTGTCGCTGCCGAATGCCCTGTCAACCACGACCACCGCCACCCACTGCCCGTATTGCGCCTTGCAGTGCGGCATGAGGGTGAGCGGGCCGAGCGACCGGGCAACGGTGGAAGAGAACACCGAGTGGCCGGTGAACAAGGGGTCGCTCTGCATCAAAGGCTGGACAGCCACGGCCACGCTGGCCCACCCTGACCGGCTGCTGGCTCCGCTGGCACGGGACGCGTCCGGCGAGTTGGCGCCAGTTTCGTGGGACGAGGCTCTGGACCGCACGGCTCGCGCGTTCCAGAGCGCGCAGGAGCGGTACGGGCGCGACGCGGCCGGAGTGTTCGGCAGCGGGGCGCTCACCAACGAAAAGGCATACTTGCTGGGCAAGTTCGCGCGCGTGGCTCTCGGCACGTCCAACGTGGACTACAACGGCCGGTTCTGCATGTCCTCAGGCGCCGCCGCGTCCATGCGCGCGTTCGGGATGGACCGGGGCCTGCCGTTCCCGCTGGAGGACATCGCCGGCGCAGAGGCCGTGCTCCTGGTGGGGAGCAACGTGGCGGAGACGATGCCGCCGGTCATGCAGTACTTTCAGGCGCAGCGGGCCAACGGCGGGCGGCTCATCGTGGTGGACCCGCGACGCACCGCCACGGCTGGCACTGCCGACCTGCACCTCGGCCTCACGCCCGGCTCCGACACGGCGCTGGCGAACGGCATCCTCCACATCCTCATCCGGGACGGCCTGGTGGACGAGGCGTACATCGGTGAGCGCACGGAGGGGTTTGAGAAGGTCAGAGCACTCGCGGCTTCGTACTGGCCGGAGCGGGTGGAGCGCATCACGGGCGTGCCGGAGGCCCTTTTGACGCGGGCCGCGCGGATGCTCGGCGGCGCCAAGACCGCGATGGTGCTGACTGGCCGCGGCCCGGAGCAGCAGGCGCAGGGCGTGAACAACACACTGGCGTTCATCAACATCGCACTGGCGTTGGGGATGGCGGGCAAGCCGTCAAGCGGCTACGGCTGCCTGACGGGGCAGGGGAACGGCCAGGGCGGGAGGGAGCACGGCCAGAAGGCCGACCAGCTCCCCGGCTACCGCAGGATTGACGACCCCGCGGCCCGCCGCCACATCGCGGCGGTCTGGAACGTGCGGGAAGAGGACCTACCCGGTCCAGGGAAGTCGGCGTACGAGCTGCTGGACTCGCTGGGACAGGAAGGCGGCCCGCGGGCGCTGTTCGTCATCGGCTCCAACGTGGCGGTCTCGGCCCCCAACGCGTTGCACGTGGAGAAGCGGTTGCGGTCGCTGGACTTCCTGGTTGTGGCTGACTTCTTTCTCTCGGAGACGGCGCAAATGGCGGACGTGGTGCTGCCCTCGGCGCAGTGGGCGGAGGAGGAGGGCACCATGACAAACCTGGAAGGGCGGGTGCTGCTGCGCCGGCGGGCGTTCCTCCCTCCGGCAGGCGCGCGCACCGACGTTGAGATTCTGTGCGCGCTGGCGGAGCGCCTGGGTAAGGGTAGCCACTTCGCGTTCTCCAGCGCCCGCGAGGTGTTTGACGAGCTGCGCCGCGCCAGTGCCGGGGGTGTGGCCGACTACTCCGGGATCACGTACGAGAAGATCACCGCGCAGAGCGGGGTGTTCTGGCCCTGCCCGGCTGTGGAGCACCCGGGCACGCCGCGTCTCTTCGCCGACCGCTTCCCGACGCCGAGCGGCAAGGCGCGATTCCACGCCGTAAGCCACCAGCCGCCCGCCGAGGCGCCGGACGCGGACTACCCGCTTCATCTGACAACGGGGCGCGTGCTGGCCCACTACCAGTCTGGTACGCAGACGCGGCGGGTGCCCCAACTGGCGGAGATGGAGCCGTGGCCGGTGGCGGAGATGCACCCAGCGACCGCGCGTCGCTTTGCGCTGGCCGAGGGCGACGCCGTTACCCTCACATCGCGGCGCGGCACCGCGACGGCGAAGGCCCGCCTGACGCGGCGCATCCGCGAGGACACGGTGTTCGTGGCGTTCCACTGGGGCGGCGAGCAGGCGGTCAACCGGCTCACGAACCCGGCGCTGGACCCGATCAGCCGGATGCCGGAGTTCAAGGTGTGCGCGGTGCGGCTTGAGCGCGCGGGCGATGACCTAACCCCCAACCCCTTCCCTGCGAGGGAAGGGGAGACGTATTCCTCCATCTCTGCGAGGGAAGAGGGCCAAGGGGGTTAGGTCCACATGACCGACAAGCAGCGGCTGGTGATCATCGGCAACGGCATGGCGGGGGCACGCCTGGTGGAGGAGCTGCTCGCGCGCAAGGGGCGCGAGCTGTTTGACATCGTGGTATTCGGCGAGGAGCCGCACGGCAACTACAACCGCATCCTCCTTTCCAGCGTGCTGGCCGGGTCGCACCGTCCCCAGGACATCGTCATGAATCCCCTTTCCTGGTACGAGGAGAACGGCGTGGAGCTGCAAGCGGGCAAGCGCGTCTTTCGCATAGACCGGCCCGCGCGGCGCGTCCACGCCGCCGACAGCGCGCCCGTCGTCTACGACAAGCTGGTCATCGCCGCCGGCAGCATGCCCTTCGTGCCGCCTATGGAGGGCCTGGCGGGCGAGGGCGGCTTTAAGCCGGGGGTGTTTGTGTTCCGCACGCTGGACGACTGCTCCGCCATCCTGGCTTACGCGCGCCGCTGCGAGCGGGCGGTCGTCATAGGGGGAGGGCTGCTGGGGCTGGAGGCCGCGCGGGGACTGCTTGGCCGGGGCCTGGAGGTGCACGTGGTGCACCTGATGTCGCAGCTCATGGAGGTGCAGCTTGACGCGGCGTCCGCGTCCACTCTGCGCCGGACCATGGAAGCGATGGGTGTCCACGTCCACACGGAGAAGCAGACCACGGCGGTGCTGGGCAGCGGCCAGGTCACGGGCGTGGCCTTCCAGGACGGCTCCCAGCTCCCGTGCGACCTGGTGGTCATTGCGGCGGGCGTGCGGCCCAACGTTGCGCTGGCCAAGCAGTCAGGCCTCGCGACGGAGCGCGGCATCGTCGTCCGCGACGACCTCTCCACGCTGAACGACCCGGACGTGTACGCCATCGGCGACTGCGCGCAGCACCGCGCGCGGACGTATGGCCTGGTGGCGCCCGGGTGGGAGCAGGCGCGGGTGCTGGCCGACCGGCTGACGGGCCGCGACGCCAACGCCAGCTACCAGGGGTCCGCGGTCTCCACCAAGCTCAAGGTGATGGGCGTGGACGTGGCAGCGATGGGCGAAAAAGAGGCGGCGCAGCCCGAGGACGAAGTGGTCTTGTACTCAGAGCCGACGCGGGGGATCTACAAGAAGCTGATCATCCGGCAGGGACGGCTTGCCGGGGCCATTCTGCTGGGCGATGGGATGACGGCACCGCAGGTGTTCCAGGCGTTTGAGCGCGGGGCGCCGGTGCCGGAGAACCGTGCGGAGCTGCTGTTCCCATTTGTCGGAGGCGAGAAACCGACCGGCGTCGCCGACCTGCCCGACTCCGCCCGCGTGTGCGACTGCAACGGCGTATCCAAGGGGACGATCGTGACGGCCATCAACAGCGGCAGGCGGGAGATGCCCGCGCTCTGCGCCGCCACGAGGGCGGGCACCGGCTGCGGAGGCTGCAAGCCGCAGATCCAGGCGCTGCTGGCGATGGCGGCGAACGGCGCGGCCCCCTCTCTGCCTAAGCCAGAGCTCGTGGGCGCGGGGTAGGGCGGCGACCCTCACCCTCGCCCTCTCCCAAAAGGGGAGAGAGGAAAGGATTACACCCTAGCCCTCTGGGAGAGGAGATTCCATGGGGCCCTTCCCAAAGGGCAGGGAACCCCGAAGGGAACTCGGAATGAGCATGATGAACAAGATTGAGCAGTACAAGGCAGAGAAGGATGGCCTGGACATCCTGGGCGACATCCCCCGCTACGCGCAGGAGGGCTGGGAGGCCATCACCGACGGGGACAAGGAGCGGCTGAAGTGGGCCGGGGTGTTCTTTAGGCGGCAGACGCCTGGGCACTTCATGATGCGCGTCCGCATCTCCAACGGCATGAGCAACGCGGCGCAGTTCCGCACGATCGCGGACATCAGCGATGAGATGGGCAAGGGGTTCGTGGACCTGACGACGCGGCAGCAGGTGCAGCTCCGCTGGTACCGCATCAATGACGTTCCGGCTGTGTGGGACCGCCTGGCGGCCGTGGGCCTCGTCTCCATTCAAACGGGCATGGACAACATCCGGAACGTGGTGGGCTGCCCGGCCGCCGGGCTAACGCCGAACGAGCTGCTGGACGCCTCGCCGGTCGCGCGCGAGTTTACGCAGATGTTCATGGGGAACAAGGAGTACACGAACCTGCCGCGCAAGTTCAACGTCACCATCACGGGCTGCCGGGAGAACTGCACGCACACGGAGACGCAGGACATCGGGCTGACGCCCGCCGTGAAGCTCGTGGACGGCGAGGAGGTCAAGGGCTTCAACGTCGCGGTGGGCGGCAAGTCGGGGTCGGGAGGGTTCCGACCGGCCACGCCGCTGGACATGTTCGCCCGGCCGGAGGAAGCGGCGGCCATATGCGGCCACATCGCGCTCATCTTCCGCGACCACGGGCCGCGTGAGGCGCGCAACAAAGCCAGGCTGGCGTTCCTGGTAGAGGAGTGGGGCGCCGCGCGGTTCCGCCAGGAGCTGGAGTCCCGGCACAGTCGGGACGCAGGCCACCCCCTTCCGACCGCGGGCCGCGACGTGCGCCAGGACCGGGCTACTGACCACATCGGCGTGTTTCCGCAGAAACAGGCGGGCCTGAGCTACGTGGGATTCGTGGTGCCTGTGGGACGCATCACCACGCGCCAGCTCCGTGAGGTTGCGCGCCTGGCCGACGCGTACGGCAACGGCGAGATCCGCATCACCACAGGCCAGAAGCTGATCATCCCCAACGTGCCGGATGGAAGGCTGGCCGCTCTCACGGCGGAGCCGCTGTTTCAGGAGCTTCCGTACAACCCGTCCGGAGTGGTGAAGGGGACGGTGAGCTGCACGGGCATTGACTATTGCCACTTTGCGTTGGTTGAGACCAAGGACCTGGCGCTCAAGACCGCTCGCATCCTTGAGGAGCGACTGGGCAGGACCGGCCCCGTCGCGATCCACTGGTCGGGTTGCCCCAACGCGTGCGGCAACCACGCGCTGGCTGACATTGGACTGCTGGGGAAGCGCGCCAAGGTCAACGGGCAAGTGGTTGACGCGGTGGACGTGTTCGTGGGCGGCAGGCCGGGGCCCAACGCGACCGGCGCGGTGAAGGTACGTGAGAACGTGCCGTGCGACGAGCTGCCGCAGCTGCTGGAGCAAATCATCCCGACGCTGACCAGCACGGAGCGGACGCCCGCGCTGGCCGGGGCGGAGAGGCAGATCGCAGGAGCGCGATGACCGCGCCTGCGGGCGCGCCGCAACTGTGGACGGCGGCCCACGTGGGCGGGCGAGGAGACCTCGCCCCTACAGGCCACTACGGGCCCATACACCCAGCATGACGATAGGAGAGCATTGTGACGACGACGCACGCCGCGCCAAACGGCCACCTGCCCACGCTGATCGGCAGCTTCCTTCACTTTGACATGAGCTTCATGCTGTGGGTGCTGCTCGGCGCGCTCGGGATCTACATCGCTGAGAGCGCGGGCCTGAGCCCGGCGCAAAAGGGCCTGGTGGTGGCTATACCCATCCTGAGCGGTTCATTGCTGCGCATCCCGCTGGGGCTGCTGGGCGACCGGCTCGGGGGCAAGCGGGTCGGCATTGCGATGCTTGCGTTCCTGTTCCTGCCGCTGGCGATAGGCTGGCAGGCAGGAGACGGCCTGTCGTCGCTCTTCGGCGTGGGGGTGATGCTGGGGACGGCGGGCGCGGCGGTCGCGGGGGCGTTGC
>ORMF011724279.1_pt1 | contig 24096 bp, 23 predicted proteins | sample 1779871 | NCBI WGS metagenome assembly ORMF01 (sample SAMEA104232316, study PRJEB22302) | groundwater metagenome | biome: forest; feature: aquifer; material: groundwater | place: USA | collected 2011-08-07 | depth 5.4 m | reverse complement strand
TTGCCGGCGCCATTCAAAACCACGATCACGATGCTTGCGCGATGCACATCCATTCCAACATAATACGTCCTCATAGGGCTCTCCTTCGGTGTCTACTTGAAGTCTTTAGAACAACTCCAAGCTACTACCTTTGGGGCGCCCCTTCATATATAGAGTAGCGACCGGATCCTGGATTCAACCGTCGCTAGCACCTGGGTCTTTTGCGGTGTTGAGTCTAAGATCCGGTCGCCACCGCTCTCGGTTCTGACACGTCTCAACGGAGATCTTGGATCTCACTTGATCCGCAGATCAAATGGCAGCAGCAGCATTACCTCGCCGTTCTTCGCGCGATCCAGCATTTGCGCGTATCGAAACGCGTGGCGCAGCCCTTCGGGCAATGTTGCCAGGACCGCTTCCTGCTCCTTCGTCTTGACCTTCGCATCAGCACCGTCCTCGCCGCCGCCGCTCATCAGTTGTTCGAAGAAGCCGGGCGGATGCGGCAGGATCATGCGCTGCACGCTCTTGTCCGCGGGAATGTTTGCCAGTTGCTTGGCGATCTCAATCGCCTTATCAAGCCCGCCGTATTCATCAACCAGTCCGCGCTCTTTTCCCTGCTGGCCGGTCCACACGCGGCCCTGCCCGATCGAGTCGATGTACGTCTGCTCCTTCTTGCGACCCTTAGCGACTTTTGAGGTAAAGTCATCATAAGTCGCCCCCAGGAACTCGAGCCACTTCTTTCTTTCGCTGTCGCTGAACTTTTCCGACTCGCGAAACATGCCGGAATTCTGGCCGCGCAAAACGTATTCGTTCGTAACTCCGATCCAGTCGTAGAAACCCTTGAGGACCGGCTTGCCGCCGACCACGCCAATCGAGCCGGTGATCGTCGAAGGCTCAGCGACGATCTTGTTTGCGTTGCAGGCGATGTAATAGCCACCTGAAGCGGCAACGTCGCTCATGGAAACCACGACCGGCTTTTTCTCTTTCGCCGATTCGATCGCGCGCCAGATGATGTCCGACGCCAGACCTGAGCCGCCCGGACTGTCAATGCGCAAGACGATGGCCTTGACGCCCTTGTCGTCGCGAGCTTCCTCGATCGTTTTCACCAGAGAGTCGGACCCAATCGTGGTTTCGCCCTCGCCACCAAACTGAGATTTGCCAGAGACGATGTCGCCGGCGGCGTAAACGACGGCGATCTTTTCACCTTTGTTAAGGCCCAGAGATTCCTGCGAAATTTGGCGATACTCGGAAGCCTTGGCGATGTGCAGTTCGTCGCTGTCTTTGTAACCCAGACGCTTTTTCAGTTCCTTCTCGACCTCATCGTGATACGCCGCGCCGTCGATTAGGCCCACGTCCTTCGCCTGCTTCGCGGTGTACGGCGCGTTATCGATCAGCGTCTTGACTTCAGCGGCAGACTTTCCGCGCGCCTTGGCGATGCCATCGATGTACCGGCCCGACAGATCGTCGAGCAGCGAGTTGATGAACTCGCGATGCGCGTCCGTCATCTGCTTTTGCGTGAACATGTCGCCCGCGCTCTTGTATTTTCCGATCTGATAGATGTCGGGATAGATGCCGAGCTTGTCCAGCGTGCCGCGGAAAAACATCACGTCAGCCGCCAGACCGTTGGTGAACAACTCGCCCGGCGGCGGTAGAAAGATTTTGTCGCAGGCAGTGGCGATGTAGTAGTCCTTGTTCAACCCGAATTCCATGTACGCATAGACCGGCTTGCCTGAGGTGCGAAAATCGGCGATCGCCCCGCGAATCTCTTCGGCCTTGGCCCAACCTGTTTCGGGCATGTCGATTTCGAGCATCACGGCGGTGATGCGCTTGTCGACTTTTGCTTTTCTCAATTGCGCGAGCAAGCTGTTGAGCGACAGCGGCTGGCCGCCGAAAATCCGCCGGATGGGATCGGGGGGAACATAATCGGGCAGTGGCCCGGAGACTTTCAGAGCTAGTACGCTGTTGTCGCGAATCGACGGTGGAGTCCCGCGGAAGGCAGAAACGATGATTGCGATCCCGAGGACGCCCACCAGCACCAGCGCGATCACGATGCCGGAAATAATGAGCACGACTTTGCGAGTTTTTGACATTCTCTTGGCGTTGGCGGTCCCCGTGAGCGGCTGCGTCCTGAGGTCAGGGTTGGAATTCATGCTTTTTACCTACTGTTTCCTGTTAGATTTTGCTGGTTGTGAGTACGAGGATAGCGAGGAAAAGGTTTAGGAACCCAGGAGGCAGACGGCAGGAGGCAGTAAGCAGGAGGTAAAGCGACGCTGCCTGTCTGCTGCCTGCCGTCTGCTGCCTGCCGTCTGCTGCCTGCCGTCTGCTGCCTGCCGTCTGCCTACTTTCCTTTCACGATCCAGCCACCCCCAATGACTTCATCCCCACGATAAAACACAGTCGCCTGGCCGGGTGCGATCGCTCGCTGCGGCTCGTCAAACTTCACCCGCGCGCGCGCATCAGGCAGCGGCGTGATGGTCGCGGGCGCGGCCGTGTGGCGATAGCGCACGCGCACTTCCGCGTGCACCGGCTCCGTCGGATCATGCAAAGCGATCCAGTTGACGCCGGCCGCCGTGAATTCGTCGCTCAACAACTCTTCCTGATGTCCGGCGATGATCTGATTCTTCACCGCATCGATTCCGATCACGTACAGCGGCTGGGCTTCCGCTATGCCGAGGCCGCGGCGTTGTCCGATGGTGTAATGATGAACGCCCGCATGCTCGCCAATTACCGCGCCGCTGGTGCTGACGATCTCGCCCGCGCCGGGCGCGCGATCGGATTCGTTTTCAGATTCCAGATAACGATCGATGAAGCCGGCATAGTCACCATCGGGAACAAAACAAATCTCCTGTGACTCGGCCTTCTCAGCCACGGCGAGTTCGTTGCGCCGCGCCGCTTCGCGCACATCCGGCTTGGACATTTCGCCCAGCGGGAACATCGAGCGCGAAAGCTGATCCTGCGTCAGCTCCCAAAGAAAATACGACTGGTCTTTTTGCGGATCGCGGCCGCGCAGTAGTCGATAGCGATTCGTCGCGGCATCGAATTCGACGCGCGCGTAATGTCCCGTTGCTACTTTCTCGCAACCAAGACTCGCCGCCAGCCGATCCAGCGACGCAAACTTCAGACGGCTGTTGCAGGCGACGCACGGAATCGGCGTCTCGCCGCTCAGATAACTCGTAACAAAAGGCTGCACGACATCGCGCTCAAACTCGCGCTCGAGGTTGAGCACGTAGAACGGAAAATCCAATCCTTCGGCCACGCGTCGCGCATCGTAGACATCGTCGAGCGAGCAGCAACGCGACGGCAGAGGCTCGCCGTTTTCATCGACGCTGAGACCGCGGCGCTGGTTCCACAACTGCATCGTAAAGCCGACGAGGTCGTGGCCCTGCTCCTTCAAAATCGCCGCGGCCGCGGATGAATCCACGCCACCAGACATTGCTACTGCTATTTTCATCGGTTGCGAGTTTCGATTTGGTTGCTCGATGCTCTAGAATACCTTAGAAGAGTAGAGAGAGTCAGGTTGAGAAGTCGATTGGCGTAGGATGCCCTCCCTTACGGTCGGGCTTCCGACACCTAATGCCCCGACGAGAGCGTGTCAGAAGCCCGCGCGTCAGCAAGGGCTGACTCTCCAAACTTGGAACCTAACTATGCCTGAACGCGCCATCGAAGAATATCGAATAGTTGACGAGCCGTATTACCTGCCTGTCGATCACGAGATCGATCTGTTCGAAGCCGCGCATGCCGCGCGCTTGCCGGTAATTCTGAAAGGTCCAACCGGCTGCGGCAAGACGCGCTTTGTCGAACACATGGCGTGGCGTTTGGAACGGCCGCTGATCACCGTCGCGTGTCACGAAGATCTTTCGTCAACTGATCTCGTCGGGCGTTTTCTGATCGAAGGCGAAGAGACCGTCTGGCATGACGGCCCGCTGACTTCGGCCGTGCGCCACGGCGCGATTTGCTATCTGGACGAAATCGTCGAAGCGCGCAAAGACACGGTGGTCATCATTCACCCGCTCACCGATCATCGGCGCCGGCTGCCGATTGAAAAGCGCGGCACGATTTTGGAAGCGCCGTCGGATTTCATGCTGGTCGTTTCTTACAATCCCGGCTATCAATCAATCCTGAAAGATTTGAAGCAATCGACGCGGCAACGCTTTGTGGCGATCGACTTCGACTACCCGCCGCCCGACGCTGAAGCCGCCATCGTCGCGCGCGAAGGTGGCATCGACGAAGGCACGGCGCGCGATCTGGTTCTGATTGGGCAGAAAGTGCGCAACCTGCGAGGTCACGGTTTGGAAGAGGGAGTCTCGACGCGCCTGTTGATTTACGCCGCTCAACTGATCGCCCTCGGCATCCCGGCGATCCGGGCCGCTGAAGTGGCGATGTGCTCGCCCATCACCGACGACCGCGATTTGCAGCGCAGCATTCGCGAGATCGTTACGACGGTTATTTAGAATCTAATCGGAGCTCTTGGAGAGTTTTCTCTCCTAAGTATCTGCGCGGGTTTCCACACATCCAACAAGAGCAAAGCTTTCGTGTTCTGGCTATGAGCCCGGTAAAGCGGGGGCTACTTCCTGCCCAGCCGGCATAGTAGCTGCGCACTCTGCGCTTGATTCGTTCTTCATGGTGGCGTCTGATGGCTCGGGATTTCACTCGTGTATTCTATCATCGCCGCGCTGAGTTGTTAGCCGGGAATTGGATTGTGCTGCTGTACGTCTTATACTTGACAGGCCAGAGGTGAAGACCTATGAAAATCAAAGTAACCGAAAAGGGTGCGCTCATTCCCCGCAAGCTTCTTAAGGGCGTTAGGGAAGTCGAAGTTCATCGACAAAATGGTTTTATCATTGTCATGCCGGTGGGCGCCAAAGACTCCATCTTCAATATTGGCAAGAATCCCGTGAAGCTTGGCATCAAGGATGCCTCAGTCAACCATGACAAGTATATCTATGGCTAATGACTCCACTGTTTCTTGATACGAGCTACCTCATCGCTGTCGAGAGTACCGACGACCAGTACCGCAAAGCCGCATCCGCGCACTGGCGTAGTCTATTGAAATCACCACGCCGCCTCGTAACCAGTTCATACGTGCTCGTCGAAGTCGTAACCCTCTTGAATAATCGCCGCAGTCATTCTAAAGCAGTCGAGTTGGGAAACAACTTGCTGAGTTCTCGCTTATTCAATGTCGTACATGTGAATGAAGAATTATTCTATGAAGCCTGGCGCTATTTCCAGAAATACAAAGACAAGCGATATTCGCTGACTGACTGTGTTTCGTTTGTGCTCATGAAGAAGCTTGGGCTCACGGAAGCGCTCACCTTTGATAAGCACTTTGAGCAAGCCGGATTCGTAAAGTTACCTTAGAGCTGCTGATGAATGGCCCGCCAGACAAGTTAGGTCCCGAAGCTTCCCTGCCCGGACGTGAATCTCCCGACCAACAGTTCAGTGAAGAAATCGACGAGCGGCTGCGCTCAGTTAAGAATCCGGCTGAGCGGCGCACGATTGCCGGCCTGCTTCGCGAGATCAGCAAGCTGCCGCTCGAGCATGCGCGCGCGGCGCTTGAGACGAGTGCGGCAATCGCCGGAGTTTCTTTGCGCGCCAGCATCGAATTTCTTCGCGCTGTGCCCGGCGCCGCACAAGTGCTGGAACCCGCTGAGCTGCGCGCCTGGGGCGAACTGGGCCGGCGTTTGACGATGGCCGAAGTCGAAGACGGCGTCAGCTTCTTCGTCGCCGGTTCGGCCGAGTTCGACCGGGTGCCACCGGCGGCCCGGCCGTTTGTCTTTCAGGTGTGCTCGCGACAGATGACGCTGTCGGCTAAGACTGCGGCCGAAACGTTTCGCAACGCGCCCGCACTGGCTGAACAAATCAATCAGCCCGAACTCTTGCGATCGATTTACGAGATCGCGGCGGAGATTTCGCGCAGGTCCGCTAAACACAGCGCGGAGTTTTTGAATGCGGCGCCGGTAGTAGCCGCAACATTGCGAGAAATGCAATCTAAATACCCGCTCGCTACTGCGAGCGGTTCTGTACCGGACAACGAAATCATCGGCGCGGCGATCGATCTAACGTCAGCGTTTGCGGCGCGCGCCGGCGGCATCGCCGCGGATGCGTGGGCTGCCTTGCCTCAGGCGACGAACCGGCTGGCCGCGGACCTGGCCCTGAAGTTAATGCGCCGCGCGACGAGTTTTCTGGAACGCGGCGGCGCGGCCGGGCTCAACATTCTGATCGCCGGTGGCGAAATTCTGCGCACGCTGCCGGAATGCTTTGACGACTGGATCGATTTGCTTTGGGCAGTTGCTTCTCACGGCAATGCCGGCCTGGTCGCTTTCATCCGCACCAGCCCGGCGTTCTTTCAAACGCTCGCGTCAACCAAAGACCATGCAAACGCCGTTGGGCTCGCTCGCCGCGTAATTGCGTTGACGCGAGAAGTCGCTCTCGTCGATTCTGAGGCAGCGCTGGCATGCCTGCGTTCCAGCGCGAAAGCCCTGCACACAGTTTCGATCGAACAATTCGAAGCTTGGGCGCGGGCCGGTTTGATTGCCGGAGACACGCGCGCGCGGCGCAGCTATTACGCGCTCGAAACGCGCAGCAGCAACGAAGCTCTCCGCGTCGGCGGCGCCGGAGTTTCGCTGGAATCGATTCAGCTTCTGCTGCGTCTTTATGTCGAAGGCCTGACCGGGCGCGAAGTCGAGATTGCGGCGCTCGCCGCCGTGCCGGTCGAAGCGCGCCTCGGAGACGGCCGCACGATTCACCTACCGTCGGTCGTATCGGAGTTCGGCGATGAAGAACTCGACTTCCGACTTTACAAAGTTCTGGCAGCACACGCCGCCGGACAGATTGAGTTTGGCACGTACGAGCGCGACACAGACGATCTGCGCGCGGCTTACGCGGCGCTGAGCGGGCTTTACGATCCGCAAAATCAAGATGCGCGCGATGCGTTTTCGTTGGATGGATACATCGGTGAAAGTGGCACGGGCGTCCCGCCCGTGATTCATGCGCAGGATGCGCATGCCACCCTCGATTACCGTCACGTCCTCAATCTGTTTCCGATCCCGGCGTTGGCGCGCCGAATCTTTGGCACACTTGAGAATGGCCGCATCGATCGCCGGCTGCGACAAACCTATCGCGGGCTGACACGCGATCTCGATCTGATTCGCGAGCATCTGCGCAGTCGCCGGCCGCAGATTGTCGGCTTGCCCGCAGCGCTCGTGCCGTTCGAACTGCTGTTTCAAATCACTATGCTCGGTGGGGCACTCGACGACGCACGCGAGTTCTATGGCCAGATAGTTTCCGAACTCGAAACGATCTCTGCGGAGTACTTGGTCGATGCTCCCGCGACGGTTGCGGACAGTTTGATGGCCACCAGTCGCGTCTATTCGCTGTTTCAATCAATCTCGCAGGAAGAGTCCGAGCAGCAGATCGAAGTGCCGGACGAACTGGATCAGGAAGACGCCCGCAAGCTGGCCGAACAGATGGAGGCCTATCGCGACGCGAACCGGCAACCACAGCGGCGCGACGCGCGCGAACTCTTCAACGCGTGGAACGCTGACGCCGAAGGTGAGTTCGACGAACTTGAAGGCAGCGAGGCCTGGAGCGAAGGCGAAATGCCGGAGCAGGACCTGGAAGCCGGCGAAGTCGCGTTCAACTATGACGAGTGGGACCGCGAACTGGTCGATCATCGCGTCGGTTGGTGCCGCGTTATCGAAAAGCAGGTCAAGCGCGGTGACCGCGCGTTCGTTGACGACACGCGCGAAAGATACAAAGGCGTCGTATCTTCGATCCGTCACCAGTTTCAGTTGATGAAGCCGGAAAACCTGACGCGCATCACCAACGAACTCGACGGCGAAGACTATGATCTGAACGCGGTGGTGGATTTCTTCATCGATCGTCGCGCCGATGGCCAACAGTCAGAGCGCCTCTACACCAAGCGCCTGCGTCGTCGTCGCGATGTCGCCGTTTCGTTTCTGCTGGATCAATCGTCGTCGACCGCGCGCACTATCGGCCGGCATCCGCTGCAACCTTACACGCATCCCGGCCGGCGGATCATCGAGATCGAAAAGGAAGGCCTGGTCTTGATGAGCGAGGCGCTGGAAGCCGTCGGCGATGTCTATTCAATCAACGGCTTCACGTCCGAAGGCCGGCGCAATGTGAAATTCTATGTGCTGAAAGATTTCGGCGAACACTATTCAGACGAAGTGATGCGGCGCATCGGCGGCATAACCTATCAAAACAACACGCGTCTGGGCGCCGCGATTCGACATGCCACGGCGAAGCTGGAAAAGCAGGAGGCGCGCACGCGTCTGCTGATCGTTTTGTCCGACGGGCGACCTTATGATCACGACTATGGTGATGCCCGTTATGCTCGCGAAGACACGCGCGAAGCTTTGCGTCAGGCAAAGACCGCCGGGGTCACGCCTTTCTGCATCACGATCGATCGCGAATCCGAAAGCGAGCTGCGCGATCTTTACGGCGAGGTTGGTTACACAATCATCGACGACGTGCTTTCATTGCCGGAACGACTGCCGGGAATTTATCGAAGGCTGACGACTTAATCAGGACGCTGGAATCAAGGCTCCCGCTCGCGCCCGAGTTGGTCTATACTCCTTTAAGCGATGAGTCTAACAACCGCATCTGTGCCCCTCGTAATGGATCACGCTGGTGTCCTGCGTGTGAACGGCACGCGGGTGTCGCTTGACTCAGTCATATTTGCATTCAATGAAGGATCCACGCCCGAAGAAATCGCACAGCAGTACACAACCCTGAACCTCGCCGACATTTATGCGGTCATTAGCTACTACCTGCAGAATCATGATGAAGTTGTCGAGTACCTGCAACGGAGGAACGCGCAACGAGCCGAGCTAAAGGAAGAAGTTGAGTCTCGGTTCGACCCGCAAGGCATACGCGACCGGCTTCTGGCTCGGAAACGATCCCGCGTTACCGACTGATGCTGCGCCTCGCCACCGACGAAGACTTCAACAATCGCATTGTGCGTGGGTTACTGCGTCGCCAACCCGACCTCGACATCTTGCGCGTCCAGGATGCCGGTCTTGCTGGGAAGAAGGACGATGAGGTGCTCGCCTGGGCATCGACCGAGAGGCGAATTCTTCTCACGCACGATGTCACCACAATGAAGCAGGCTGCGTACGACAGAATCGCGGCTGGTTTGCCAATGCCGGGAGTATTCGAATTAAGCCAGAACGTTCCGATCGGCACGGCTGTGGATGAAATCCTCTTAATTGCTTTGTGCAGTGATCAGGACGATTGGCAAGGACAAATAAGATTTCTGCCACTGCAATAAACATGGTGGTCGAATAGCTCCTCCGGTTTTCAAACGAGACTCACGCGTTGACGCGCTCTCGCCGTACGACGCGCACTCCCGCACGCCAATCTTCGTTGATATCAGAGCGATAAACCTCGATATCCGGCGCGATGGTCCTTGCCAGGGTTGCAAACGAACGATGAAAACGCAGCGTCGGCGCCACCAGATAAACCAGCGGCGATTCGTCGCTAATCTCGCGTTCACCAAACAGCTTCGCAGAAGAGATGTGCCCGCGGCGGCGATGCGCTTCGACGCGGCGCCAGTAATCAACGCCCTGAAAGACGTGCTCGCGATCTTCGTTGACCTTCAATTCGATCACTACCAAACGCCCATCGTGACGCAGCGCCAGCAGATCGATTGGCCGCGCGCCGCCCCCTCTACCTATCGCACCGCCGTGCGAGGTCCTAAACTGCGCATGCAGCGGCGCGACGATCAATCCGGGATCTAGTTTGGAAATATCGCGGCGCAGAATTGATTCCAGCCACGCTTCTCCGGCCGCGCGATAAAGCCAGTGCCTCCGATCGCTCGCGCTTGCGTTGCGATGCTCTTCCAGATCCAACAGCAGTTTCTTCCAATCTTCGCGATAATATTCGTCAAGCAGACGACGGCGCGAGCCTTCAATGCCAAACCAGATGCGATCGCGATCCAGCACGCGCCGCAAGCGCGCGAATGGCAAGCCATGATAACGAAGCGTCTGGCCGTGACGAGAAGCAACAACGTCGATCGCGTTCGGAGCGTAGGCGATAATTTCCTGCGCACGCTCCGTGGTCTCAGCTTCATTGACTGGTGGAAAGCGCGCCAGGCGCTTTCGCCACAGATGTTTTCTCTCGAATGGACGAACGGGATCGAGATGCTCCCAGGATTCATCAATCTCGAACAGCTCGATCCGCTGTCGCAGGTCGTCGCGCAGGAGCACGTGTCTCTGTCGCGTTGCTTCCATTATCTGGTGTTCGACGATCATCAAAAGTTTTTCGATGAATGGCCGCTTCGGACTCTGGCGCACGCGTCTGAACCAGAGCAGCGCGGATGAAAACAGCGAATCAACGTTGCGCGCATCGCTCTGCGCGACGGTGGCAGTAATCGCAAGGCGTTCGTGTGGCCGACGCAAAACGATGCGCGCGTAACGGCCAGGTTGATCGCGCCGCATCCCCGGACTCAGAACTGCCCGCTCGATCTTTGCTCCTGACAAAGACTCGCTCGCAACTTGCGCAAGTCTTTCGCAGCGCGCTTGTCGCGCCGCGGCGATGCTCGCCACGATTGCCTTGGCAGAGGCGCGCGGAACCAGTTCGAGCGTGGCCACGTCCGCGCCCATGCGCCGGCTCGCCTCCAGCAGAAGTTTCTCGCCGGTCCACTCCCACGCAGTTACACGCCACGAGCGCGAACCAGTCTCAGTCCAGCTGGAAAAAATCAGACGACGATGCGCGATTGAGAAGTCAAACTCATTGTTGTTAAGAGCGAGCGGGGACGATCCATCTTGCGCCAGAAACCATTCGTTGTGCGCATTCAGAAGTTCGCGAATGGCGCGGTTAGCAAGTTCGATCGCAGGGGCGTCTTTGAGTTGTACGAGCATTTGCGGGAGCCGTCCGCACGTATGCTAACATCGGAGCGATTGCGAGCAGAAAGCATTTTTAACGCAGAGGTCGCAAAGGTTTCCGCAAAGGTCGCAGAGGAAAGCTTTCTTTGCGTTCCTTTGCGATAAACTTTGCGCCCTTTGCGTTGGATCGCTTGAAACGATCATCAGAATTTTCAGAAATGAAACCGATCTACTTAACAGGCGCGGTGCGCACTCCGATTGGACGCTTCGGCGGATCGCTTCAGAGTTGGACAGCCGCGGATTTGGGAACGGCAGTCGCCAAAGAAACTTTGCGGCGCGCAAACGTGCGGCCGGATCAAGTCGATGATTCGATCTGGGGTTGTGCGCGGCAAGCGGGTGGCGGGCCAAACGTCGGGCGGCAGATTACTTTTCGCGCCGGCGAAAGACAGGAGCTATCGCTCGCGGAAATCGATCTGGTCGAACTCAACGAAGCGTTCGCGGCGCAGGTTATCGCCTGCGATCGCGATCTGCAATTCGATCACGATCGCTTGAACCCGAACGGCGGCGCCATCGCGCTGGGTCATCCGATTGGCTGCACCGGCGTGCGCATTACGACCACCTTGCTGCATGAAATGAAGAAGCGCCAGGTCAAACGCGGTCTGGCGACGCTGTGCATCAGTGGCGGCATGGGCATCGCTTTGCTCGTCGAGCGCGTGTAGACTAACGGTCTCCGGCCAACCAGGCGGCGCCGCAGACGCATCGCAGAGGCGCATACTTGAAAGCAATATGAAGAGAGGGCTTCGCATCGTGAACAAGAAAGTTCTGACTTCGTCACTGGCACTCGCATTTCTTTTACTCAATCTGGTTTCAACTTCCGGCTCAAACCCGGCGCTGGCGCCGCCGGATGTGCTGAGTTTCCTGCCGGCATCGGACGCAGTCGTGGTAGTCGACGTTCATCGACTGATGAACGAAGCAGTGCCACGCATATTTTCGGGAGATCCGGCAAAGCTGCTGCAGGTGAATTCCGAGATAGACAAATTCAAGACTCGCACGGGGATCGATCCGCGCACGTTCGACCGCGTGGCGCTGAGCCTGCGCTACACTTATCCTTCCGCGACGATTACGAAAATCGAGACGGTGGCCATCGCGCACGGAACGTTCGACGCCCGGGCGCTGGTCGCTGCCGGACGCAGCGCGGCCAGCGGCAGGTATCGCGAAGTGAGTCATCACGGCGCGACGATCGCGGTTTTCAATATCGGCGACCAGATCAAGTTCCTCGGGTTATGGAACATGAAAGTGAACGAGCTCGCAGTTTGCGCGCTGGATCGAAACACTTTGGCCATCGGCACGTTGCCGAACGTGCGCGCGGCGATCGAGGCTGGCAAGAGCGGTCGTGCGAGTAGCGACCTGGTAGCACTGGCGACTCAGGACGGAAGCGCCTTGATTGGTTTTGGCGGGAACGTTACGACCGAGCTGCTCAAGAATCTAAACGTCGGCAACGATGCGATCGCCAAAGACGCGAACTCAATCCGACAGGTTTACGGATCGATTGGCATGTCTGACACGGACTTCACCCTGTTGCTGGTAGCGCACGCTGCAACCGCGGCCGACGCGAAGAATCTCAGCGATACGGTGACGGGCCTGAAGCAACTGGGCGGAATACTGATTTCGCGCATGACGCCGGCGAAAAAGAATCTGGCGCAAAGCGCGCTCGATAATCTTAAGATCACAACGCGCGCGAACGAATTAGAGATCAGGACGCAGTTCGCGGCGGCGGATCTCTCGGCCTTCCTAAAGTGACGGCAGAAAATCAGAGCGCTCCGAAAGAAGGCGCGACCGCGCCGAACTTCGCCCTGCGGGACGGCGCGGGCAGCGAGTGGCGTCTGTCGGATCATCACGGCAAAGTCGTGGTGCTGCTCTTCTATCCCGGAGACGAGACGCCGGTCTGCACGCGCCAGATGTGTTCGGTGCGCGACCGCTGGTCGGATTACACCGCGACCGGAGCAGAAGTCGTCGGCATTTCGACCAACACGGTCGAGTCGCATCGCGATTTTGCCGAGCATCACGATCTGCCGCTGCGCCTGCTGGCCGATGTCGATCGCCAGGTCGCTGATCTTTACGGCGCGCGTTCGATCGTTCCCGGCAAAGTCGCCCGCGCAGTCTTTGTCATCGATCCGAAGGGCGTGATTAGATACCGCGACGTGCGGCCGCTGGGATTGTTCAGACCCAAGGACGACGACATAATCAAGGCGATTCAGGAAGCACAGGGGTGTCAGAACCGGGAGCGGTAGCGACCGGATCGGCCACTCTCCTGAACTGGATCCCGCATACTTCAAACTTAACTGTATGATCCGGTCGCTACCGCTCCCGGTTCTGACACGGCTATAATCGCCGCGAGGTTAACCAATAAATGTCCGACGAAATCAAATGCGCCCGCTGCGGGCAGAAGCGTTCGCCGCTCGGCTACGCGCCGTTGCCTACGGAACTCGGCCAGAAAATCGCGACTGAAGTTTGCCAGCCCTGCTGGGCTGAGTGGCTGCAGGCACAAACGCGAATCATCAATCACTACGGCCTTGATCTCACTAATCCCGAAGCGCAGGGCTTTCTGATGGACAACATGAAGGGCTTCTTTTACAGTTCGAACGAGCTGGCCCAGATTGATACCTCAAAAGAAGGCTCGATCAAGTGGTAAATCAGGCGCGGCGCTTTTTTATTGCTGATTTCCCGGAACTGATCTAATATCCGCTCCGCAAGATTAAAGGCCCAAAGCTCATCTTTATTGCCCCGCTATTTTGGGCAGACACTTCAGAGCTTTACGAAATCATCGAGCAACGGTTTTTTCGAGTGCTCGGTAACCGTTGACCAAAAGAGGAGGCTTCATGACCAAGTCGAAAATCGCCGCGCTGTTAGCGACCTTAGCTCTCGGTGCCTTTGCCGTTGGTTGCAGCACCGCAACCATCGAGAACATGAACAAGCCGGCAAATACGCCGCCGGCAAGCACGCCGAAGCCAGCAAGCACGACTGCGGCGCCCAACTCAAACATGAAGATGCCGGCCAACAGCAACATGAAGATGCCGCCGCCGAAGGCCAGCGCGACAAAGAAGCCATAGCACGCGTAGGCGTCGCGACAAAATAATCAACTAACCGAGAGGGATATGCGCGGGTTCGCACCACGCATGTCCCTGTCTCTATTCCCATCGATTCCCATCGCGACTTTTTGAAACCTCACGCGGTGATGGGGCGTATTGTCAACTACGTTCTTTCGCCTTCGTTGTGTCAGCCTGGCTTTCAAACGGTTAGTTTCTTGACTGTCCCGCTAAGAGGAGAGATTCCCTTGTTCACAAAAAATATCTTTGCCCGGGTAATTCCGGTTGCCATCTTTGCCGTGCTGCTGTGCGCGGCCCATACTTCGGCGCAAACAAAGCTGCTGCGCTTTCCCGACATTCACGGCGATCGCGTCGCCTTCACTTACGGCGGAGACATCTGGACCGCGCCGGCCAAAGGCGGCACCGCGACTCGCCTGACCGCGCATCCGGGAATCGAAGTCTTTGCGAAATTCTCGCCTGACGGAAACTGGATCGCTTTCACCGGACAGTACGACGGTGACGAACAGGTTTATGTAATGCCGTCGACGGGCGGCGTGCCAAAGCAACTGACGTTCTATCCCGCGAAGGGCCCTCTGGCGCCGCGCTGGGGCTGGGACAATCAGGTTGACGGTTGGAGCAAAGACGGTAAGCGCATCTTCTTCCGTTCGCTTCGTGATTCGTGGTCATTGCCAATTGCGCGCCTTTACAGCGTTTCGGTGGACGGCGGGCCGGCGGAAGCGCTGCCGATGCCGGAAGCCGGCTCGGGTGATTATTCGCCTGACAGCAGCCGGCTGGTTTACTCGCCGCAATTCCGCGACTTCCGATCGGAAAAGCGCTACAGCGGCGGCCAGGCAAATGTCTTGTACATTTTTGATTTAAAAACCAGCGAAGCGAAGCGCATCTCGGAAGGCCCACGCCCGGCGCGCGATGCAATGTGGATCGGCGATTCGATCTATTTCAATTCCGATCGCGACGGCCACTTCAATCTTTATTCGTACAGCGTCTCATCAGGCAAGACGGCGCAGGTCACCAACAGCAAACAATGGGACGTACGCTGGCCGAGTTCTGATCACGAAGGCCGCATCGTTTACGAAATGGACGGCGAGTTGCAGGTCCTGGACGCGAAGAGCGGAAAGGCAACGCCGATTTCGATCACCGTACCGGACGACGGCCTGGCGCGCCGGCCCAGTCGCATCTCAGTGGCGAACAACATCGAGTCGTACGATCTGAGTCCGAAAGGCGAGCGCGCGCTTTTCTCTGCCCGCGGCGATATTTTCACCGCGCCGATCGAAAAAGGCCCGACGCGCAATCTCACGCATTCGTCCGGCGCGCATGATAAGTGGCCGGCCTGGTCGCCTGACGGCTCGCAGATCGCTTTCATCTCTGACCTCAGCGGTGAAGAAGAACTTTATCTGGTGCCGCAGGACGGCTCGAAGCCGCCACAACAAATTACCAGCGGCGGCAGCGCGATGCGTTATCAACCCGAGTGGTCAGCGGACGGCAAACGCATCGCCTTTGGCGACAAAGACGGCAAGATTCATGTCGTCACGCTCGCGGATCGCAAGATGATCGAGATCGTCGATTCACCGCGTGGTCAGATTCGCGATTATGCCTGGTCGCCCAAGGGTAACTTTCTCGCGTTCAGCATGGCCGCCACCGAAAGCGGCGTGTCGCATGTTTATGTCTGGAGCGCCGCCGAGAACAAGCTGCACCGCGTGACCGATGCGAATTTCAACTCTGGGAATCCCGTCTGGGATCCGCAGGGGAACTATCTCTACTTCATCAGCAATCGCGAGTTCGCGCCGCAGATTTCGACCGTCGAATTCAATTATGCAACGAATCGCGATTCGTACATCTACGCGCTGGCGTTGCGCAAAGACGTCAAGCATCCGTTTCCGCCTGAGAGCGATGAGGTCAGCATCAGCAAGGAAAAGGAAGCCGACAAACCAAAACCGAAGGAAGGCGAGGGGCCACCCGCGGAGCAGCCAAAGCCGGCGGAAGCAAAACCCGAAACTGCGGCCAAGCCTCCCGCGGATCTGGTCATCGATTTCAACGCCATCACGACCCGGGTCGCGCGCGTTCCGTTGGGAGCCGACAACTATGGCGGTCTCGCCGCCAAGGCTGGTCACCTGCTTTATTTCGTGGGGCCGGCGTTCTACTACGGCCGCCAGGGCGATCGACCTGCTCAGCTGCGCATCTTCGCGTTCAAGGATCGCAAAGAAACCACCATCGCCGACGATGTCGGTGGCTACGCGATGTCCAATGACGGCTCGAAAGTCCTGGCGCGAAACGGGCCGGCCTTTGCAATTTATGATGCGACTCCGCAGGGCGACAAGAGCCGCAAGCCGGTTTCCACGGCGGGACTGGTCGTCGATCGTGTTCCGGCCGAAGAGTGGAATCAAATCTTCAATGAAGTTTGGCGCCGGTATCGTGACTGGTTCTATGTGACGAACATGCACGGCTACGATTGGGTAGCGCTGCGCGAGCAGTACAAGCCGCTGCTGAAGTACGTCGCGCACCGTTCGGATTTGAACTACGTCATCGCGGAAATGATTTCAGAGTTGACCGTGCAGCACGCGTACATCGAGGGCGGCGACTTTCAGATTCCGCCGCGGCCGCGCGTGGGTTTGCCCGGCGCTCGTTTTGAACTCGACAAGGCATCGGGTCGCTATCGCATCTCAAAGATTTTTGAAGGCGAAAACGAAGAAGATATCTATCGTTCGCCGCTCAGAGAGATCGGGGTCAACGTAAATATTGGTGACTACGTGCTGGCAATTGACGGCGAAGAGTTGAAAGGCAACGACGATCCGTACCGGTTGCTGCGCAACAAGCTCGACCCGGTTACGCTTACTGTCAACAGCAAACCAACGATGGAAGGCTCGCGCACGATCTCGTATCGCCCGATCACCGACGAGGGTAATCTGATCTATCTCGACTGGGTCACGCGCAATCGCAAAAAGGTCGAGGAAGCAACCGGCGGACGGGTTGGCTACATTCACGTTCCCGACATGGGCGCCAACGGCATCCGCGAATTCATCAAGTGGTACTATCCGCAAATTCGCAAAGAAGGACTGATCGTTGACGTGCGCGCAAATGGCGGCGGGAACGTCTCGCGCATGCTGATCGAAAGACTGCGGCGGAAGCTTCTAGCGCTGAACTATTCTCGCGATACCGACGAAGCGAGTACTTATCCGGACGGGGTCTTTCTCGGGCCGATGGTGGCGTTGCTGGACGGCAACTCGGCTTCTGACGGCGACATTTTTCCGGCAATGTTTCGTGAAGCGGGACTTGGTCCGTTGATCGGCAAGCGCTCGTGGGGCGGGGTGATCGGGATTGGCAGTCGCGGGCCACTAATCGATGGCGGTACGATCTTCGTGCCTGGCTCGGCATTTGCCAGCAAAGAGGGGCAGTGGATCATCGAAGGCCACGGCGTCGATCCGGACATCGAAGTGGACAACGATCCCAAATCCGAAATTGCGGGGCGCGATCCTCAACTCGAACGCGGCATTGCGGAGGTCATGGCCAAACTGAAAACTCCGGTGAAGTTGCCGCCCAGGCCGCCGGCACCGATTAAGACGCCCAAGTAAGGGACACGGATTTCAGTCTGTGCCTTCAACCCGAAAGCCCGCGTGAATGGATTACCAGGCGGGCTTTTCATTTCTAAAGCAGCAACAGTCAACCCTTCACGATCAGTTTCTCCAGCGGCAAGATCGCCGGCTTGCCTTTGTGTTGATAACAGCGCTCGCCGGCGAAGTGAACCCGGCGATGACACGGCGTCCCTTTCTGTGTGCGCGCGCCGCAGAGGTAAACAAGGTCATCAGCAGATCCGGGAATGGCGGTCTGTTGCGCCGAACGATCGTCAGACGTTTGCATCTCGCTACGTGAAGTTGTATTTCGGCTTCCCGATTTCGCGGTGTCATTCAGGTTTACCGGCAAGTCCGACAGCGGTGAGTTTGCGGCGCGTTCAATGATCAGCGGCGGCGGCGCGGGTCGCAGGTATCGCCCGAAGGCAAACGCCGTGATTACGATGATCGCGATGACCGCCAGCGGGCGCGCAAAGCTCGTCTTTCCTAATCGACGGGCGCAGTCTTCGCACAGGCTGCGGTTCAACCAGGCTAGCCAGCCTTTTCTTTTCAGGTGCGCTCCGCATTCGGCGCAGTAATTCGCAACGTGCATCGTGGGAGACTCCCCAGTCTAGAACACGGCGATTATATTCCGATTGGCAACCCGCGCAAGAGTGGAGTGGCACGGGCTTCCAGCCCGTGGATTCACGCGCAAGATGCGCGTGCCACAATTTGCTGCGCCGGTTGCAAACTTTCCCGCACCGCAGGCATACTCTGCCTACCCCAGCGAACTCTAACGTAATAACTTACAACGCGATGATTCGATTTCTTACTATCATAAATCTCAGACACACCCGACTGTTCCGAGCGATGCTGTCGCTCGCAGTCTTATTGATCGTTCTTGCGGTGGGAGTTTCCGCGCAACAACCCGACGAGGTCATCAAGACCGATACTTCTCTGGTTCAGCTTAACGTCGGCGTGGTTGACCGGCAGGGTCACGCGATCACTACGCTGTCGCGCAATGACTTCGTGATTTACGAAGACGGAGTGCGGCGGCCGATCGCGTCGTTCGAACCGACCGATGCGCCGTTCAGCCTGATTATGCTGCTGGACATGTCGGGTTCAACCATAAATTTTCGTCAGCAAATTCAAGGGGCGGCCTTGCGCTTTCTCGACGCGCTGTCCCCGGAAGATCGCGTTGCGGTCGTCGCATTCAATGGCAAGGGGGTCCAATCACTTCTCGGCTTCAGCACGGACCGCCGCCGAGTTGCGTACGCCATCACGCTCGCCACTGGCGCCGGGCAAACGCCTCTTTATGATGCGTTGAAGTTTTCATTAAGAGAACTGGCGAAGGAAGGCAAGCGACGAAAGGCGATCGTTGTCTTGACCGACGGTTTGGACACTGAGTTGCGAAACAAAGATCGTGACGTACTATCGAAGGCTGCGACTGGTTCTGATCTGGGAGCGGCCATCAAACCGGAAAGCAATCCGCAACTGAACTCGGTCTTGACTGAGGCTGACCGTCAAGGCGTGACAATTTTTCCGCTGGCGCTTCCGTCGGGGGATCCGAAGCGTTTGCCGTTGCCCGATCCGGCGATCACTGCTATGTACACGGCGGCGCGCACGCGCCTGGAACTCCTTGCCAATCGCACGGGCGGTCAGTTGCACGAGGTTCGCCGGCTCGACGAACTAGCCAAGATATATCCGATAATTGCCGCCGAGATGCGATCGCTGTACAGCATCGCCTACCAGCCGTCGAAACCCGGCGCACACGATGGCAAGTGGCGCGAGATTCGCATCGAAGTCGCGCGCGCGGATCTGGTCGCGCGCACCAAGCCGGGATACTACGCCCGGTAAGTTTCGAGTTTCGATAGCGGCGTTTAGAGTACCAACTTTAGTTGGGCAGTTTCCCGATAACAAAAAAACCCGACTGAAGTCGGTACTCTAAACACCCGAACTTGAAACTTGAAACTTGAAACCTTACACTGCCTTCCACGCACCCGTAGCTCAGCTGGATAGAGTACCTGACTACGAATCAGGGGGTCGCACGTTCGAGTCGTGCCGGGTGCACCAATAAGAGCCGTCCGCTCAATCGTTTACGGGTGCCACCAATTGATCTATTAGTCTCTACCTTACCGTTTTGTGTGCCAAACAAGAAAGCACCGAGCAAAAGACCTAGCAATCGTCGCACGGAACGCGATCGAGAGTTGCTCAGTTAGGAAAGCGCAGGCGCGTGACAAGTTGGGCAAACCGGGGGTCAGACCGGCAAGCCATCCCAACGGGGATCCAGCCTGAGCCAGACAAGCCAATGAGATCTTTCGTCGAATGCTTTGTTCAGAAAGGCAAGGGCCTGTTCCTTCTGTCCCAGGCCAGCGTAGACGAGCGCCACTCCATATGAGGTAACAAACTTTCGTTTCGATAGTTCATCAAGCCCGGTCAGTAGTTTTCTGGCCTCGGCCGCACAGCCCTTCGAATCACTCCACCTTTAGACCATGTAACTAACATCAGAGGAGCTCGTCGGGTAGGCATAGGGCATTTTCTTCAGATCATCTGCCTTCAATCCGAAGCGAATTGCAAGCGCGAAGAGGTTGATGACCTCTTCTGCGTGAAGACCGAACAGGTGCGGGCCGAGAATACTGCCGCTACCCTCTTCGACCAGTACCTTGAAGCCGGAATATTTCACGTTCACCCTGCGGGATGAATACCAGCCTGAAGAGTCACCACGATTAACCTTGAACTTCAATCCCTTTTGTCGCGCAGCTTCTTCCTGAAGCCCCACCGTGGCCACAGGCGGAATCGTAAATACAACACTGGCAACTCCAAGATAGTTCGCTGTGGTGTGATTCCCCTTCAAGAGATTGGCCGCTACGATGCGCCCTTCCAGTCCGGCCACAGGCGTGAGGGAAGGCCCTCCGCTGGCAGCCGCATCGCCGGCAGCATAGACCAGGGGATTAGAAACGCTCTGCAGGTACTCGTTGACCACGACACCTTTATCGCTGGATTTGACTCCGGCCATTTCCAAACCGAGGTCCTGGATCTCAGGCACGCGGCCAGCGCCGTGCACTACCATATCGGCCTCTATTGTTTGTTGCTTGCCATCCGAGGACACGGTTACCGACAAGTGGCTGGATGTTTCATCAATGCCTTCGACGGTGGTATTCAACCGCAGGTCGACACCCAGCTCACGAGTCGCTTGTGCCAACTGGTCCACCAGCTCAGGATCGAATCCCTCTAACGGCCGCCGCCCTCTGTGGACAATCGTGGCGCGGGCGCCTGCACGGGACGCAACGTGAGCGAACTCAAACGAGATATAACCACCGCCGATGAAAACTATTCTTTCAGGAAGTTTATCGACCTCTAGAAATTCATCGCTGAAAGTGACGTGTTCTTCACCGGGGATGTTTAGTGTTGCGGGCCGCGCTCCAGTAGCAATGACGAAGTGCTTCGCCGAAAGAGTGTCTTCTCCGACCGCTACGCTTGTTTGATCAACGAAGTGCGCCCTGCCGTGAACCGCTGCGATGCCAGCACTGGAGAATCCCTTCTCTCTATTTTCTGGAACGGGTTCGGTGAAAGTTCGCTTAAAGCGCATCAATGTGGGCCAATCTATGGTAGCCCTTGAATTCACTCCTCGGCCGGCCAACCGAACGTTCGAGTCAATGATTTCCGCAACGCCCACTAATACTTTTTTGGGGTCGCAACCACGCAATGCACAGGTGCCCCCGAAAGGTCGCGAATCGATAATTGCGACCTCCCAGCCTGCTTTTCGGCACTCGTACGCCACGGTTGACGCCGCAGATCCCGTACCAATAACTACCAGGTCGAATTTTCTTAACATGAATCTATTGTAGTGCACCCCTGAAATGACACAAACAGTTAAGAAAGCGTTTGTGGTGGAAGCGAAGCTTCAAACTCGGCTGGCGGCAGGTAGCCGATGGCCGAGTGAAGTCGCTTCCGATTATAGACTGCTTCGATGAAATGTTGGACTGAGGCTAAGACCTCGGCGAGCGTTTCATAGTCGTTCATGTAGACCTCTTTGTACTACCATCTACCAGCAACACCTCGTCGCCTAGCCTGTGCAACAGCTCGATTGATCGATAAGTTGGTTTCGCCGTGCCGTGCAAAGTCAGTAACCCAAAGCCTCCATGAAAAGGAATCGACGAGAAATAGTTTTCTTCAAAAATGTCCGAGAAGGTCCAGAAGCTGTAAGCATCAACCACCCCGGCCACATCCATCACCGACTTAACGACGAAAGCGGCAGCATACGATTGGTCGTGAAGCTCATCAAATGGATTCGATGAACTATTCCACTCAGTGTAATAAAGCGGATGATCGCCAGTGCGACGGCGCGCATCTTGCGCTTCTTGCCGCAAAGCACCGCGATTGCTTTTAGAAAGCTGCGTCTCCGTATCGTCACCGGGCTCTCCAAAAGCATCGGTTGGATAGTGATGGGTGCTGATGAAATCAAGTGGCACCTTATTGCGCTGGCAAAAACTACGAAACTCTTCAATCCATTCATTCATTGCGGTCGCGGGTCCGCCTACCTTCAATGATGAATCAATTCCCTTGATCGCTGCGGCGGTGTAACGATAAAGCTTGAAATAATCTCTTTGCGTTCCGCTCCAGAAGGCTTTTAAGTTTGGCTCGTTCCAAACTTCAAATTTCCACTCGCGGACTTCTTTGATTCCATAGCGCTCGACCCAATGACCCACGAGTCTCCGAATTAACGTGGCCCACTGCTTATAGTCTCTTGGCGGCGTTATAGAAGGAATAAACCAGTTCATCCCTATCGCCAACCAGCGTGCCGAGATCGTCGGAGAGCAACCCGTGAAAACGGACGCGCTCGAAGCCCAGTTCTTCATGACATCGCTTAAGTTGTTGTTGCCAATCCGTGCGCAGCGCGACCGGCGCATGATCGCTGCCCACACAATATTCCCAAAAATGCTTTAGCGGAGAGAGTGTGCCCCCGAGATCGCAAGTAAATTCGATCTTCATTTTTTCTCGTCCGCAGTCAAGACTTCATTACCTGCGCAATAGTCGTCTGACTCCTTCCGCCGTTGCTCCGAAAACGAGATGTGACGCGAGCGCGTAGGCATGACTCGAAAGCGGGTACTCGCTTGGACCCTTCGCGAATCCAAGCAAAGGAACCAAGCCTTCATCGACGACCAGCCAAAATGCGGTGCCATAAGGCAAGCCCGCTCCTCTGGTGATTTCGGGAGCCAGTTCGGCAGCAACACCGTAAACAATTCCACCTGCCGCACCAACTCCGTAGTGTACTGCTGGCCCAGCAATCTTCTTTTCGTCCGGCGTTAATTTATGAGCAAACACGCCTTCCGAGAGAGTGGAGGCCGCCTTCACTGTCGCATCGTCTTCGCCTTCATCATCAGACTGTTTCTTTGTTAGGTTAGGTGGTTCGCGATCATTGTCGCTCGATTTATCGTCTTTTCTTGAATCGTTGCCGGACGATAACGAAACCCAGACATCCTGAAAACGATCCATGGCCCACGATGCGACCAGGCCCGCGACTAGTCCGGCCAGCGCACCCTTCCAAATGTTCGGTTCCGAATGATTTTTCGGCACAGTTCCTTCATCCCTCGTTTCCAATAGACACTTCTCCCGATCTCGCAAAGACTTTCCGGCAAAGCAAAGCTCCAAAGGCGACACCGGTCACACCCGCCAGCAGTAGCCAACCCCGATGGCTGTTCAGCCATGCTTGCTTGCTGAAATCATGCGACCGCGAGTCAAAGCTGCCGTGCGCGCCATGATCGCCTGGAACCGGCGACCAGAGGTTGTCGCGCCGATCAACTTCGACAGGCTGATCAGTTTGTGCGCTTCGTAGTTTGTGCGCGCTAGATATTGGTCCAGCAGGCCGGGAATGATCTTGTTGCCTTCAATCGCAATTACAGTTGGCAATCCCACCTGGATCTCACGCCGGTCATGGTGCGCTGCATAAACAATCGCCTCTGCTGCAATCTCGGGTTGATAAATTGGCGGCACCGGCTGAGGCTTGCGAGGCAAGCGGCTCTTGACCCAACTGAACTGAGGTGTGTTCATCGGAGGCAACTGAACCATAGTAATCCGCACGTTGCTTTTGTCATGCAGCAACTCGCAGTGTACGGATTGCGTGAACCCCCGGATCGCGTGCTTTGCGCCGCAGTACGCTGACTGCAAAGGTATCGAACGATACGCGAGAGCTGAACCAACCTGCGCGATGCAGCCTCGATCACGCGGCATCATTCGCCTGAGCGCTGCGAGTGTGCCGTAAACGGCGCGCCGCAGTCGCGTAACCCCGCTGGCACCGTCGTGTAATCCATGATGCTTTGTGCGCTGCTCCATTGCATCGAATCACCTCCGATTCTTGCTGAGGATGTATGTTGCGGTTTTCTCCCCTGATTCCAAAATCAGGCGACCGAATGCCGAGTCGCACTCTGCTTCAGTCGTGTCTCGACGGCGTTCCAGTCAATGTTTGAGAAGAAGGCTTCGATATACTTGGGACGCTCTGCCGGTTTGTAGTCGAGCAGGAAGGCGTGCTCCCACACGTCCATCACGAGCACTGGATTGAAACCCGCCACGTTGCCCGTCTCGTGCAGCGTGATCCAATGATTGGAGAGTCGACCATTGGCTGGA
>ORMF011150665.1_pt1 | contig 24112 bp, 13 predicted proteins | sample 1779871 | NCBI WGS metagenome assembly ORMF01 (sample SAMEA104232316, study PRJEB22302) | groundwater metagenome | biome: forest; feature: aquifer; material: groundwater | place: USA | collected 2011-08-07 | depth 5.4 m | reverse complement strand
CCAGGCGTAAGCTGGTTGCTCGTCGGTAGAAAGCCGTATGGATAATAAACCACCACAGCCAGGTGAGCAGCGCCGCCGCGAAAAACAGGGGAAGCGTGAGGGGGATGCGGTAAAGTTCATCCCACTGCGGCCGCCAGGTGGAACCTAACACGCCCCAGGTCGCGCCCAAACTATCCCAGAAAGCGGGAAGTGAATTTACAATCTGAAGCCGATCGCCCTCAAAGTACTCGGTATACAGCGGATTGCCGTAGGTTAAGGCATTGTGCATGAACCAGGGTAAGACCAAGAGAAAGGCGGGGATGAATAGCAACCCAATATGTTTACCCAGTGTTTTCCATTCATCGCCACTGGGTAGATAGGCCTTCCATATCGTTGGCTCGTACGGCATGGCAAAAATCTGCCGCCAAAAAATAAGTATCAAGCTACCCAGCGTCGCGGCCAATACAAAACCTTCTTGCCGCGTCATGGCTGCGTACCCAATCACAGCGCCGAACAGCAGCTTGGCCCACCGACTAGATAAGTTAAACAGCAATACCAAAGCTAACAGCAGCAGCATGCCATAAAAAGAATAGGGTTCCGGCCGAAACGAAGTCCACCAAAAATCTTTCATGCCCACCAACAGTCCGGCTGCAATAAGTTGTGCTGCCCAAGGCAGTCGCAGGCGCCGCGCCAGCAACCCGATTAAAAAGACACTCATACTGGCACTGACAATGCTAATAAAGCGCTCCCACCAGATGTCGTCAACGTTAGTAAGATATGCGGGCAACAGCAACAACGGGAAACCAGGCAAGCGCTTACTAATCGCAAAAGGGTTATCAAAGTGCGACAGCTGTTGGGTAATGACCAAGTAGTTATAGGGATCCCCACCGCTCACTCCATGAAAGCTCGGCAGCCACCACAGGCGTAGACCAAACGCCAGTACGGCTAAACCAAGCAGAATACCAATTTCAATTCGCTGGCGACGCTTTGCCGATTGTTTGTGCCAGCCTACGCGAGCCGCCACGAGCGTCATTGTAATCGCCAAGCCGATACCAGCCAAAATACGGAAAAAAGAAACATTCTGAGTAATGGTCGTGTAGGCATATTTACCTAGGCCCACCCGTTCTTGCAGGAGCAGGGCTAAGTCCCCAATTTCTTGCTTACCACTCTGCCGACGAGCACTTGGCTTATACGGATCATCCGGGTCAAAGCGAATGCCAACAGGCTCAGTGGCCGTTGCCTCCGGCGCCGTAAAAGTCACTCTAATTTTTTCGTAGTCTACCGGAGTGATCGGTTGGGCTAGAGTAAGTGTCGCAAAGGCGTCGTCATGAATGGCGTCAGCCGGAATCGTTACTCTTTCGATTACCATGGCACTTGTCGGCTCGCTAATCGTAACCAGCACGTCCGCCAATTGGGGCGCCTTGCGTAAATTCACTAGAATCACACCCAACCCACGCAACTCATTTTCCACCACAATATCCTGGGCGGCACTCTGGACACCAAACAGCGGCCGATGAAATTGGAAGTTATCGACACCGCGAGTCAGGATACGCTCCTGGGTGACATGGATCGTGGCAAAAGCCAGCCAAGTCAGGGCTGCGCAGCTTAAGACAACTACTGCAATGATGCCGAACTCGCGTCGGGTAGTGGTAATCTTTTTAGCCATAACAAGCTAAGCCACGCGCCGGCAATTGAAAGAAGGGTAAGTAATGCTCCCATCATAAATCCTGGCGGATGGTACGTAAACTCGAGGATATATTCACCAGCTGGAACGGTAGTAGCAACTCGCCCCACAATATTTTGAGCAGCGGTGTCATTAACGACCCACCCGTGAGCAAAATTAGTATTAATAACTACGTCTGACGCTTCTGGCGTCGTAATCGAAATAACCGTGCGATTAGGTGACCAACTAATAACAGATGTCGTGGCTTGTTTTGAACTGGTAGAGATATACCCATTGTCTGCTTCATCATGAATGGTTCGGATTTTAGGTTCAGGGGTGAGCACCGAGCAGTACGCTAGCGTGCCGTAGCCCGCTTTTGCAGCCGCGTAAGCACGGCTGTAGTCATCGCCATTATGTCGATAGTGGTAAGTGAATGCGGTGAACGCAAGTGGCGGCGGAGCAGGGGCAACAAGGGGCACGACGGGAGGCAAAACAAAGGCCTGTAGCGATAACGCGTAGGCCAGCGTCATAATATCCAACCCCACCAACCCCACCACTCCCGCCGTCAGTAGGCTACGTACCGGCCTTGGTGCCGCACTACGTAAGTAATCCAATCCAAAACCAGCTAGCAGCGTGAGGGGTAAGACAGCTAATAAGATGAAACGTGAAATATTGGAGCGAGGCAAAAAGGATAAATGATCAAAGAGAGGCTTAAGCAGCGGTCCAGTCGAAGAAATCAACACTGCTAAAACGGCTGCAACTATCAAGCCACGAACCAGCCGTCGTTTGCGTCCGTACCACACACCCACTAGCGCCAATAGTAAAACCACCACACCCACATATGCTCCATATTCGTGCCAACCACTGCCTTGATTTGGCAACACCTCGGCTCCGTGCAAGTGGCGGCCCAAGAAAATAGTGGCTAAATGAGGCAGGGTGTATGTCGAACTGGCATACAGTTCGTCTTGAAACTGGCGTAGCCATAACAATACTGGCACCAGCTTTAATGCAGCCAAGCCTAGTGCCCAAACGCCCGCCCGCCCGGTGACTAAGTACGCTCTTAGGGGGGTGCCAGTTAACCAAGGGAGAACAATAAACGCCAGGGCTGTATACATCAACAGGTAAATCCCGCCCTGGTAAAAAGTCAGCGCCAAGAAAAAACCACAGGCAATCGTCCAACGGTTAATGAACGCTGCCCATTGTCCTTTTACCATTGAGCTTGCTCGATACGCTGCCAGCCAGCACCAGAATATCCACGGCAACCAGGCCGCTGAAAAAATATTTGGGTGTCCCTCTACTATTTCCAATAAATTAACACTGCCCAGAGCATACGCCGCTGCCGCCAACAGTCCCGCATACACCGATAGCCCAATGCGTTTACTCAACGCTAGCACGCCGAGGCCACCCGCAATTGTAGCTAGGTAAATTGCCGCCCGTAATCCCCGCGGAATACCAAAAAGTAATTCCAAGACAAACGTTGGCGTAAACAATGAAAATTCCGGGTCCGCCAATGCGGCGGTGCCGCCGCAGGTGTAGGGGTTCCACAACGGCAGCTGGTGGTAATCAACTACCGTTCGTCGGATAGTTTCATGCAACGAAAAATAGTAATCCCAGTCCGAAATACCCCACGCCTCAAATGAAAACCAAAACCCACCAATGGCTAACACAATCCCAACGCTTAAAACGACTGCTGCTACCAACCACGTCGCTTGTCGGAGGCGAGTCAGCAACAATACACCAATACAGAGCACGCCGGCTGCTGCCACACCTTGCCCCGTGGCGAGGTCAGGTATCAATTGCAGTGCCGCAACACTAGCCACGGCTACCAGCATGGCCAGCACTAAAATTCCAATTGAATTCAAATGTGAATAATTACGAAGCATGAATAGTCTTTTTAAAGAGGTAGGCGGCAGCTAGCAACGTTATAACACTAATAATAATTCCAGGGAGTAGTAGCGGTGGACGGTAGCTAAAATGGAGTTCTCCTTCACCAGCACGAACGTTGATTGCCAGTAATCCCGCATCGTCCTTGGCTGCCTCCCCATTCACCTGCCAGCCCGGCGCATAATTCATATTAACGGTAACTTGAGTATCGTGGGGAGCATTATACTGCACCGCAAATGCATTTGGCGTCCAGTTAGTCAGCGATACCGTTCCGGCCGTACTAATCGTGGCAAATGGCGGCGTATTTTCTTTGGTGACTGTGACTACGTGAGGCGCGGGTCCTAGTACCGAGCAAAAAGAGAAGCTGCCATATCCAGCTAAGGTAGCGCCATACGCCCGCGGATACTCTTGGTTATTCTTATGCACGACGTAGTGTTCGCTGCTATATGCTAAGGGCCATGGGGCAGCGGTTGGAGCGGGGAAAATAGGTGGCACCACGAACGCTTGGTCAGCCAGTGTGCTGCTAAAACTAATAATATCCAGCGCCAGTACCGCCACAATCACCAGAGCAATAAGCTGACCCACGCGGGCGCGTCGGTACAGTACATCCAGCCCAATGCCACACAGTAAGCTTACGGCCACCACTGTAAATAGATTCAGTCGGGCAATGTTGGAGCGCGGAATAAACGGCAAATAATCAAAGTATGGCTGCAATACGGGCCCGAGCGATGCTACCGCTACCGTTAAGGCGGCGGCAACACATAAACTGCGTACCAGTCGGCTATGACGCAGCTGGGTTAACGACAGTACGGTTACGCCCAGTGCCACGAAGCCAACATAGGCGCCATATTCATGCCAGCCAGATAGTTGCCCTGGCAAAATAAAGCTGCCATGCAAGTGCCGACGCACAAAAATATCACTCAAGAAACGTAGCGTGGCCGCTGACGGCACGTAGTGCGCATCCGGGTAGTGTTCCAGCCAAAATAACACCGGCAGTAATTTAAACGCCGCCAAGCCCATGCCCCACGATACCGCCTGCGCGCTTATACGCAGTGCAGGCCTACGCTGCCGGACCAGTAGGCATAGCACCACAAACGCAACGGCGATATACGACAAGATATAAATCCCGCCCTGGTAAAAGGCTAAGGCTAAAAAAATCCCACAGAGCAGCGGCCAGCGATAATTAATTTGCTTTGACTCATACGCTCGGTGCCACGCCCACAGTATCCACGGCAACCACATGAACGCATAGATAATCGTGACGTGGCCCTCAACGACTTTAAGGATAACCGCACTATTGTAGGTAGTAAGTAATGCGGCCACGAGCGCCCCCCGCCAAGACAAGCGCAATGACTGACTTAAGCTCACCATACCAAGGCCAAGTACGCTCAAGCCCAAGAAAATAGCTGCCTTCGTCCCCGTCGGTACGCCCAAAAGCAGTTCTAGTAAAAAAGTCGGACTCAAGACCGAAAACTCCGGATCCGCTAAGCCCCCAGTACCCCCGCAGGTGTACGGGTTCCACCAGGGAAACTGATGGTGGGCCAGTATGGTGTTGCGATAAATGTGATGCAGTGAAAAACGATAATCCCAATCGGCCACCCCCCACGCACCACTCGACGTCCAAAAACTACTCACGGCAAATAGTGGTAATAGTATGAATAAGACTCGTACACCCCACCACCGCACCGTATTCGTCAGCGGCAAAATCTCAAGCAATAGCGCGGCTAGTGCCACGATGCTAGCCGCAATAATGCCAGCCGTAAAAGCTGGGGAAGTGGGGACCGGCTGTAAAACCGAAAAAGTAATAATTCCCGGTTTGTGTGTGAGTAGACGCAACTCATCTGCCCCCGTATTAGTAACAGTGGCCACCAGAACATCCTTAGTTGATGTAGCTAGGTGCGGCAATAAAAAAACCAGTCGCTTGCTGTCACCTCGTTCACTGGCATTGTACCGGTAACTTACGACCGTTTTTCCAGTAGCTTGGTTGGCAACCTGCAGCTTAATTTTAGCCACCTGTGCAGCCGGAACATACAAAATGAGTCCACGCAGCCGTTTACCGGTGGCCCCAAAGCGCTGTTGGTAGGTTTCTTGAGTCGTTAGTGTAATTAGTGGGCTACTAGCATCGTACTCCAAGGCTACTTGTTCCTCGGTTCCACCAGCACGCGTTACTAGGTACGAACCCAATGCCAGCATCCCTACCACGCCCATGGCTAGTGCCACCGTCGAAAATCTACTGCGGAGCATACGACCGTTGTACCATAATTTGCTCCTGTCGGGGTGCCCCCGTACGATGGGGGCATGTGTGGCATTGTCGGTATACTTAGCAAAAACAGTGAGGCACCTGATCAAGCGTTGCTTGAGCAGATGCGCGATACCATAACGCATCGAGGGCCAGATGATGCGGGGGTGTTTAAGTCGCCGCAGGTTGCACTGGGGCATCGCCGGCTGTCAATTTTAGATACTTCAGCTGCCGGGCATCAGCCGATGACCACCCCCGATGGCCGATTCACGCTAGTTTTCAATGGCGAAATCTATAACTACCGCGAACTAGCTCAAAAACACTTAGCCAATCTAAAACTCAATTCAAGCAGCGACACCGAAGTATTACTACATCTCCTGGCTTTGCAGGGGATGAAAGTATTAAGTGAATTGCGTGGCATGTTTGCACTTGCTTTCTGGGACCAAGCCGAGCAAGTGTTGTGGCTGGCTCGCGACCCATTCGGCAAAAAACCGTTGTATGTATATAGCACAGCTACCGCTGTGTATTTTGCCTCTGAACTTAAATCGCTACAGGTTGTTGCTCCTGCCAAGATTGATACGCTAGCCAACGCCCAATATTTTTTATATGAGTATGCTCCTTCTCCTCGCACTATTTATAAAGATATTTCCCAAGTACCGCTGGGCAACTATGCCAAAGTAACAAAGACTAGCTACGAAGCTACCACCTGGTGGCAACCAGTTTTTCAGCCAAAACATACAGTACCTGCCTCAGTGCTACTAAAGCAGTGCGACGAATTATTAGAACAAGCCGTCAGTCGGCGCCTGGTAAGCGACGTGCCCGTCGGTGTGTTTCTAAGTGGAGGAATCGATTCCAGCGCTATCGCCTGGTATATGCGGCAGCAAATGGCCGGCCCACTACACTCCTTCTCGGTGTCGTTTCATGAACACTCTTTTAATGAAGCCCCATATGCAGAGCTCGCTGCCAAAGCACTACACACCACGCACCATGATCTGCGCTTTTCACTTGAGCAATTCAAGCAAGCCATTCAAATGGTGGTGCCACTTATGGATACGCCCTTAGGCGACGCATCACTCTTGCCGACTGCCGCCATTAGTTTCTTGGCCAAGGAATACGTGACGGTAGTGCTTGATGGTGACGGCAGTGATGAATTGTTAGGCGGGTACGGTATTTTTCCCGCCGCCACTGTCGCCGAAAAGTTTAAATACCTGCCCGGTGCTGCAATTAAAGCACTGCAAGCCGCCGCCGCACTACTACCAACCAAGTACCATAATTTTTCTTTTGATTTCAAAGTAAAATCTTTCTTGCGCGGGCTACCCTACTCTTTAGCCCGGCGGCAACAAGTATGGTTAGGCTCATTTACGCCCTCTGAATTACACGAATTACTCACTCCTGCCTGGCAGCAAAGTGACGACGAAATTTTTGGCCCAGTTGATGAACTGACCCCACAAGTACAAAGGCTCTCGACCATCGATGCCGTGTCACGGCTACTGATTCAGCACTACCTCCACGATGATTTATTAGTAAAGCTCGACCGCAGTTCAATGATGGCTTCGGTTGAAGCTCGCACCCCATTCCTAGACGTCGATTTCGCCGAGTTTGCCATGAAGCTGCCGAATGAATGGAAGCAAAACAAAAAAATTCTCCGCCAAGTCATGGCTTCACGGCTACACAATACTATTGTGTGGCGGCCCAAAAAGGGTTTTGGCATTCCGCTAGGTTGGTGGCTAAAAGGGCCGCTGCATGCGTGGGCACAGGAAGTACTGAGGGATGATAAATTACAAGCCGATGGCATCCTCAACCCAGCTGTCCCAGCCCAGCTACTGCGTGAACATAAGCGAGGGCAGGCCGATCATCGTAAAAAGATCTGGACACTCTTAGCGTGGCAACTGTGGTACGACCACTGGATTGCTAAGCGGGCATAAAAAATCCCGGCACAAGACGAGTGTCGGGGGCAATCTGTACTAAGATTGATGCTGAACTACACTAGCAGGAAGCGTAAGCGGAAGTGGCGGGAGCAGGCCCAGTAACATCAGCAGCGGAACCTCTGGCGTGTAGTGTGGCCATGGTCGCTTACCGTTTTTACCCTCAGACATATGCATGGTGCGGGAAAGGCAATTGCTTTTAACGAGTAGTCCTAGTCCCCGCAGAGCAGTGTTTTGCCGGTCCTCATCAAACTCCTTCCCAATCATTACTTCCATAAACTCAAATGAGGAAACAGCACGCCATGCCTTAGCGTTAATACAGGCAAGGAGTAAGCAATTGGCCGCGATCATCATATCTCGTTCGTCGGGTTTGAGGCCATCCGGAATTTCGAATGAGGCTTGTACAGGCAAGGGCGGAAACAAACTCTGATCAAGCTTGGGGAAATCAAGGGCGACAGTGGTATCCATGTATGGCCTCGTGGTTAGAGGAAGAAAAGTGCAATCAAATAGACAGCTGCCCCTATATTACGCAGTTGTAAGAGAAATACAAGCGAGCCAGTTCTAGTTGGGGGAAACAGTGAAATGGCGAAGTTCAGGGCAAGCAGACCCTGGAGCGGCATCGGGTAGGCGGTAGTCGACTATCATAGCCGCCTCGTCTTCATTTTCAGTAACTTGCAAGCCTGGATTGCTATGAGAAAGGTAGAGCAAGCGGTTATATATGTGGACGCTATCGCTGTAGACCGGCCCCTGATTGCTAACGCAAGTGAGTAGCTCACGTACATCAACGAAAGCCGCCGCTGGTTCACTGCGCTTCTCGGTAATAACTACCGGTGCAGTGCTGCCGCCGGTCCGTAAAAAGGCAGCCAAAGCCGGTGCTGTAAAAGCAATTATTAATGTGACCACTAGTACCACCGAGGCAATTGCGTGAGCTGTCACTCGAGTACCCATGCATTTTACCGCTACGGCGTATAAACCAAACCCAGCCATGCCCCAAACTGATAGTGTTGTCATAATCAGGTAGCGAGCCGCAAAGCGATCAATAATAAGCACCAGGATAATTAATTGTATGATCATTCCCAGTAGCCACCACCCTAGTGCTTTTTTTTGCGCCGAAAAAAGAAAACCGCAGATAATTAAAATAACTAAGGCCGCCATAATGCTCGCAATGAGCCAAACTGCCAAAGGTTCACCCGTATAAAACGCGCTAAAAATAGATCCAGAAATAAATTTGGGTAATACCTCAGGCAATTGCCACAGGCGATCAGTAAACAGGCTGACAATTTGCCCTGGTTCGCCTTGATCTTCCTTCATCGTCAGCAGCACTGCTAATTGCGTACTAAATCCGGCTGCAAAGCCAATCAATGCCCCTGCCGCGTTTTGTAATAGCAACAGCAAATACTTTCTGTTTAAGGCAGTGACAGTGGTGAGCCCAAAAAGAACATAGGTGATAACCAGCGCCGCCAAGGTTGGTAGAAAAATGAAATGGTTATGCAAACCAATGCCAGCCGCTAACCCCGCCCATAAAAATTTCCAAGGTGAGCGTTGCTGTAAGAGCCACACAGTAAACAAGGCAAAGAAGAGGATAATAGTAATCGCCCAGCCCAGTCGCTGATACAACAAGTAAGCCGGTGAGAAAAAAAGCGCTGCTACAATATATAAAGCCGCTTCTTCTCCAAATAATTTCCTAAAAACAGCCGCCGCCAGGAAAAAAGTTAGTACAGAGAGAATAACAATAGGTATTCGAAGCGCCAAAGCGTTGTAGCCAAATACTAAAACAAAGGGAATGCGTAAATAATCCATGGCCGGCCCAATATAAGAGCGTTCGCCATAAATAGTTACCTGCTTACTATCCAAAATCTCCCATACATTTTCTCCTTCAGAGCCTTCATCGCCCAAAAGCCCTGGTAGGCGATGCAAGTACACACTCATTGTCACAGCATGCAATAGCACCAATAGGAGAAGCACAGCAGCGAAGCGTTTCATAATTACTCATACTTTAGCACATAAAATAGGCGTAATTTTTAAGCCCTATTAAGCCAATAATAAGATATGCTCCCTTAACCTATTTGACTAAAAAGTCAATAGGGAGTAATATGTTCCCATCGTTTCATGTTCTTTGTCTTCGACTGCCCAGTCATTTGCTGCAACGATGCAGCAAAGGCAGTCACCAACCCCTACGGAGGACCCCCTCTATGCGTGTCGCCCGATCCCTTGAGATTTTTTATTGCTCCAATCATCCCTGACCGGCGCCGCGGCCAGCTTCGAGGCTTTTATTGTCTGACCTGAACCCCAGGTCGGAGAAGTCTCGCTGCCTCGCCAAAGGACCAGCAACAAAAGGAGGCAGTGATGCCGCCGTCTGAGCCTTTCCCGTAGTGACTACATGACGCCCCCTGGACTTACTTGACCTTTCTAGTGCAGATTAACTCTGCTATGAAAAAGATAATCAAGTGAGCCAGGGGGATTTATTTACTGACAAAAGTGGTACGATTTTATGAATATGAATCTAGGCAGCTGGGCACGTAAAAATAAGCAGGAAATACTCATAGTGGTAATGCTACTGATTGTGGCTGGCATACCCCGACTCCTTGATTTAGGCCTATTTTTAACGGCTGACGAAAAAAATTGGATTGGCCGATCATACGAATTCATTCGAGCCTTTAAGGATTTTCGTTTTAACGACATGTTGCAGACCACCCATCCGGGGGTTACGACCACCTGGCTGGTAGGCGCATCAATTACCGCCAAAATGTTGTTGAGTCACATTCCGTTTTCCTTTAATAACATGGTGCATTTTGTGAAAGCCGCCCAATTACCCATTGCTTTGGTCACCACCCTTACTATTCCGATTATATATTTCTTAACCAAGCGCTTACTTAGCCACCCTATCGCTGTTGCTGCCAGCTTGCTAATCGCCCTCGATCCTTTTTTAATCGGCCACTCACGCGTAGCGCACGTCGATGGGTTATTAGCGCACCTGCTTTTTATTGCAGCGTTGGGGTTACTGGTGTATCGACAAACTAAATATGATCGCCGCTGGCTACTATTTTCCGCCGTCGTGGCTAGCTTAGCCATTCTCACAAAGATACCAGCCATTTTTTTACTGCCTTTCTTTTGGTTAGTGGTAATTACTGATAGGTCCCAGCGGAACCATCTACTACTGCTGGCGCGCCTTAAAGATTTTGTGATGTGGACATTAATTATTGGCTTATTGTTTGTTACGCTCTGGCCCGCCATTTTATGGGTACCGAATCCGCAAGGCAACGTCTTAGTTCTTAAACGAGATTTCGTCCAAGCGTCCATTACCCCTCACAACGCGGTGGAGGATTACACTTTAAATAGCGCCCATTATCCGCTAGCATTGCTGGTGCGCAGTACGCCAATACTATTAGTTGGCAACCTTCTCGCCTTTATTCTCGTCACCTGGCAGTCAATCGCAATCGCCCGCAAATCCAGCCCCTCCCATTACCGATTACCGATTACCGATTACTGGTTGCTTTTGTCATACTCTTTCTTCTTTATCGTCATGATGACTATCGGCGCTAAAAAAGGGGATCGCTACATCCTACCCGTCTGGCCAGCATTGGCCTTGATGGCGACTATCGGCTACTGGCGAACGGCAGAACTTTTGGCACGCTATCGAAACATATCGCCCGGCAAAGTCTTTACTGCTATCGCAACGCTGCTGGTACTAAGTACCGGCTACACTGTTTGGCACTACCATCCATATACTTTGGCCTATGCCTCGCCGCTATTTAAAGACAACTTAAGCCAAGAACTAGGCTGGGGCGAAGGTTTAGAGCAAGTGGCAGCGTGGTTGAATACCAATGCGCCCACCAGTGTGGTGGCGTCGTGGTACCCAGAAGAGCTTGGCGCCTATACCACCGCGCAAATAGCCCATATTAACGCCCACCAGCAGGGGAAAGTACAGTACGTGGTGCTGTATCGCAATATGTTTGGTCGTTCACCCGAACATTACGCCAATGATTTCATTGATGAGTATTACAAAAAACGCGAACCAATTTTTATAGCCCATGTGGCAGGCAAAGAATTCGCGTGGGTGTACGACAAATGGGTCTTCGAGAACATTGTGGGCGAATTACTTCCTGGCACAGTGGTTACCCAGCAAATCCCAGTGGCCACGCACCTACTCTACGGCATAGATATTTTGCCGGCTACGTACAGCAGCACCGTGAATCGCGGTGAGTTGCTAGTCCGTTTAAAGGATAGCCAAGGGACATTAATCCAAGAATGGCGTACGCTCGTTACCAAGCTCAATGATAATGAATGGTTAACGCTTGCCCTAAGCACACCAAAGCAAATTACAGATCGCGCGGTAACCGTGGAAATTTCCGCCGAAGGCACCATACCCGATAATGCACCAACAATTCGTATTACCCGCAAATATAGTTACCGCCCCGGTGACGTCGGCGGCAGTATTAAGCACCAAGGTGATGTAGCCGTGCGATTACGCTACGTTATTTCCGGCCAACAGGTTACTGAAGAGGAAGGCAAGCTGCTGCGTCAACTTGAAAGTAAATAACCAACCGCACTGGGACCAAGGTCTAAATCTGCCCACCAGTAAGGAGCACGCTAAGATTTGGCGAGTGCTGTACGTGAGAGCCAAGAAATGAATTGAGGCAAAGTCAGCAACAGAGCCAGTGCCACCAAGCCGCCAAGCGTTAGTTTTTTACTAAGGCTTATTGCCGGCGAGTGATAACGAAAGGACACTGTGTGTTTGCCGGCAGGCACCAGCGCTGCCTTAAACACGGTGTTCGCCACGTAGTAGGGAGCTGGCTGATCGTCGATATATGTTTGCCACTGCGGCAAAGTTGAATCTGTGAGCACAAGCAATGCCTCACGTGATGTTTCGGTAGCCACATCTACGCGCAAGGGCTCGTAGGCAGTTACTGTGGCAGCACTCCTCAAAGGTACGCCGGCTGCCGCTGCAGACTCTGGCGGCGGTTTGGTACCAGTGACATAGGCCACTTCCGTTGGCTCGTACGGTTCATACTGCATGGCGTACCGGGTTTCATCAGCGGCTGGTTTAAACACCGCCCGATCGACAAAAAAAGCCTTGGGTAACACAGCAGGATTAGCATATAGCCGAACTTCTTTGGGACCGAAGTCATACCGCTGCAGCAGCTTAAAGCCTACGGCAAGTAAGCCATCGTCAGCGCCAAGTGGCAACGTTTGAATTAAATGGGTCACGCCTGCCATATTGAGTTCATTGCGGAATCGCACTAGGGCATGCACCCCGTCGCCATCAACGGCTGGCCGATCATTGGCAAAGAAATTTTCAATAAAATCACGATAATTACCAATCGACAACGCACTAATCCAGCGAGCGCTACTGGCATTGGCTAACACGTGGAGGTGACGAGCTAGGAAAACAGCTTCACGATCGCCCTGGGTGGGGTAATATACATTAAATAATAAGCGAGCAGGCTTCTGTGAAGCAGTTAGTTGGGCGCTGGTTGGCTGCTGCTTTCGCACAAAGTACACCGGCTCCTCATTTTGGGTATATGGCGCATACAACAATTCCAGTGGGCTTAAGTAATCTGCAGTAAACCCAATAAACACAGTACGGTTCTGTTGAGCCGCCAGGGCATTAAAGCAAAGGCGCAGCACATCCTCACCGGCAAAATCTGTTGGGGCAAGGGTAATGGTTTCCAGGGGCTTATCAGTGAGCGTGGTTTGCAAAGTGACACGTACTGTGCCAAAAAAACTATGATTAATGCGAGCCGGGAATTCAATACAGCTGGTATTGGGCTTTCTTACCGTAATAGCCTGATACACCGAAAAATCCGGACTAATGCGCTCGGTACGATGGGTTGAAGGGTCAGTCGGCACCTGGGCTAAAATAGTTTCCGCCGCATATAAACGCGCCGGCAACCCCGTATCCTCCCCAAAACTACGCACCGTTTCAATGAAAGGTGAAATGCTATCCACGCTAGCTCGATCTGCGCGAGGGTTATAATTCCAGCCAAAAGCCAGCAGCGTTCCACCCGCCGCAACAACTAAGACCAAGTAGGGCACATTCCGCCGCCATCCAATAAAATAACGGGCTGTCATCAGCGTCAGTAGCAGTAGCGCGACCCCTAACCACAACAGCCACCACGCCGGATTAGCCCAATGCATATTAGTAAGTAGACGGGCATACAAGGCAGTGTCCGTTTGGATCTGCCATAAAAATCCGATTGAAAGAAACAACGGTAACACGACCAGGCTAGCATATTGGATTAATCGCTCTCGGCGCGCCAACTGCGGCAGTTTCATCAATGTGTCTAAGCCCAGGGCGGCGGAGAGTGCAATGGCGATATCAAAGAAAAAAACAAACCGACCGGGAATAGCGATTGACGTAATAATCTTGGTATGCACCAGCCAGGTATATAACGCCGAGTGGCTGCCCAGCGCTAACACTACGCCGCTAACCCCTAGCAGTAGCGCCGCGACCCGCAGCGCCGGTGACTTCTTCCATTGGCAGAAAATCAAACTGCCCAGTAGTAACGGCAGAATGCCGACAAAAGCAGCTAACTCCTGAAATCCCTTTGGCCCGACGTAGTGGTCGTGATCGCCAAAAAAGTAGGGAAAAATAAGGGTGATGGCATGAAATGGGGGATAGCTAAATTCAAACAACTCCGCTTCTGGTAAGGCACCGGCGCGGTCAGTGAACGGCAAAAATTCAAATAGTGGCAGAATAGCAAAGGAAGCCAGGCAGAAGCTTAAAACGGCGGCTACAAGCAAGAAACCAAAGAAGCGCATTAGCCACAGCGGGTTCATACGTTTCGCCCAAAGTTTTGGTATGGCCACACAAGCCCCGATCACGGTGGCTACTATAAACGAGTACATCACCACCTGTGGTTGGCCCGATAACGCCATCGCCGCCGCCAGTAAACTCAAGGCAGCCGCACGGTACGCCGTTGGTTTTTGGCAAAACGTTTCAACGGCCAGTAGTAAATATGGCAATAGCATTGTGGCCGTATAAAAATTTACGTGGTTGAGGTGCCCAATATGAAAGCCAGAAAATACAAATACCAAACTGCCCAACGCCGCGCCTAATCCGCTGACATGCCGCCGCAAGAAAATAAACATACCGCCCAGGCCCAGCGCGTAGTATCCCATAACGGATACCTGTAATAAATTCAAAGGTGAAATAGTCAGCGCGCGTAGCAACACGTGCAGTGGCGTAAAAAAACCGAGCTGCCCCCATGCTAGTAGTGGCTGTCCAAAACCAAAATAGTTATTCCAAATTGGCAGCTCCCATGCTTGCTGCGCCTGGGCATAGACGTATTCCAGAGGGAAATAAATAATCTTTAAATCATCCAGAAAATAGATTTTCCCGCCCACAATTAGCGGGCTAAAAAAAATCAGCCAAAATAAAGACAGTAGCCCCAATGGACCGGCGTTAGTCCAAAGGTAGAGCCTCGTTGACTCCAAAATATTTTTTACGAAGGCTCGCATTGCTTTTCTGTGCCACCGCACACGCGATACTGCACGCGGTCATTTTCATGCATAATCCGGTAAGAAAACTTGCGTAATTCATCCTCGTCAAAGCCAATCATGTCGGGCGCCTCTTGTTCTAGCGTCGCTTGCAGATAATACCCGCCTGCCTGGCCATTCTCATCCCGCTGTGTCACACAGTAGGTATACACCAATCCCGCCAGCTCGCGGACATCATGTGGAATAACGTCTAGGACCTGTTCCTTCAGCAGCGGTGATCGCTCACCAAATAACCAACTATCGGCCCCACTGGTGGTGCAGGCTGCTGCTGCCTTGGGTGGGGTAATGTAATGTGTATAAATATTGTTGTACCCCTCCAATGCGCGCTTAAGGTTGGTAATATCTTGTCGTCGTAAATCATCTCGTGCCTCGGCTCGGGCAGCATGAAATGCTGGCACGATAAAAAACAGCGCCAACAGTGCAAAAACTCCCAAACCCCATAATTCGGCGCGGCCACGATTCATAATAATACTATAGTTAAGCATACCCGACGAAGTACTGGCGCCGCAAAAAAGAACGATTGGCACATTTGGCCCGCATCTCGTAGCCTTAAAAGCATGCAATTCTTTCCGGAAAAAATCCGTAATGCCATCGTGCAGCACCCGCTTCTCATCGTAACGTCCGTCGTACTAGTGATGGCCGGGATATTGGTTAGCTTGCCCATTAGCCAGTCACAAATTTTCCTCGCCCCACAGGGCGAATCAAATCGTTTTTATTTTGGTGGCACGCGAGTTGTAGGTCAAACCATGCAACCGCCTGTGGGACTGAACGAAGTGGTCATTCCAGTCGGTACTGCTTCGGAAATGAAAGGTCCACTCATTCTCCATTTGCGCCAGGATTGGCACGGCGCCGATGTTCGTACTAGCACTGTTTATTCAATCAGCGGTGAGAATGTTCGCTTTCGCTTTCCCATCCTAATCAATCCTCCCCACGAATTACTATGGCTACTAGAAGCACCGCACGGCACAAGTAAATCGTATTGGGTGTATCGAGAAAAAGATGAGTCAGTGAAGGTTGGTGATGCCTATCTCAACATGCAAAAAATCAGGGGGAGCTTCGGCTACGAAGCAGTAAAGCGATTACCATTAATCATGATTTGGCTCAATCCTGAACCAATAGAAGGGTACTGGCACCCAGCCCGTATCCTTCCCTTTGAGCAAGCCATTAGTGGTATCGGACTAGGTATCTCTATTGCAATCGGAGCCTTACTATATGCCTGGCCTCGCTGGAAAGGCACTAAGTATATTTCCGAACAGACCATTATTATAAGCTGCATCGTGATTGGCGTACTATTGCACATTCCCTTGGCCGCGCACATGCCGCTTATTAATGATGAAGGTGCCTACATCCAAGATGTCATGCAAGCAAAAGCCAGTTTTATGCCGCTGCGTGAATACCTCACCAAGGGGCCGGCGTACCTTGTTATTTTAAAATTATGGCAACTACTTACGCCTCACACCGTGTTGGGCTGGCGCGCCCTTCCCATTCTTTCTTGGGCGGCCGCTACCGGCATTTTTTGGCTACTACTGCGTCAATTATCAGCTCCTCGTCTAGTCCGCGGTATAGCCGTGGCATGTATGAGCTTCTTGCCGGCGGTTGTTGCACTTACTACCCCACTGCTACTACAAACCACGAGCGTACCAGTCTTATTACTAGCCTTGCTGGCCGTGGCATACGGCGCTCGCCACTCGCTCCGCCGTTACATAGTCTTGGGCGCGCTCATTATTACCCTCGCCTTTTTTATCCGCGTCAGTAGCGTGGTGGGTGGCTGCTTGGGCCTAGTACTCATTGGCTTTTTGTCTAAGAAAAAAATAAGTGACGCCCTAACATATATCGGTACCGGGGTTGGGGCGTTTCTGGTAATTTTTGTCATTTTAATGAGCCTTCTTGGCTGGCAAAAGGCGCTCGTTGCTTCGAATGCCGAGGCACTTATTATTTCCGAGCAACGCGCCCAGAAAGTAGCTGCCGCTGAACAAGAACCACTTATCCGTGAGCTAACTATCGAAAGCCGTGTCTTGTGGCGTGGCGCCCCTATCTTAATCTTTGGTTTACTTGCCCTGCCCCTAGCTTTTATCGAGCGCCGCCGTTTGATACGCAGTGGGCTCGTTGCTTTGGCCAGTTTAAGCGTAGTGCATCAGGTGTATCGGCACTTGAGCGATACCGAATATTTGCTACCGGGCGCCTTTACTATGCTGCAGTTATTGATGGTAGGCCTAGTCTTTGGCGGAATACTGTTCATGGTTGTGATGCGTTTTACGGGCAAGGCAGTTGCCTTCCGGTTTGCCGGCCAGTGGACCTCAATTGTTACTTTCGCTGTGTGGCTAGTCTTGCTGGCGTATTTATATTTGCAGTGGGGGCGGTTTCGCCAAAACTACCTAGTTGAATTTATTCCGCCACTGTCCCTGCTAGCCGCGTGGGGCTGCGCCCATTTTATTTGGAATGCTCGCAACATTACGCCCACTTTTCTACGCAAAAGTTTCCAGGCGATTGGAATTTTTCTAGTGGCCTCCTTGTACGCGATGGGGTGGTACATGAGCTGGCTATATCCTCACACGGGGACGATCGCCCAGAGTAGTCTAAAGGAATTCAGCCAAGGTGTAGCGCGCTACGTTGCCCCTGGGCAGGAGCTGTTCACGGCCCAGCCAAACATTACAGCGTTTTCTCGCCGACCCATCATCTTCGGTTACTCTCATCCTGGCTGGTATCGCGAAGCACGCTTCCATACCATTCCTGAACAGCTCCTGTATTTATTTTTCGCACCCCCAGCGCGCGTGACTGAATACTTGCAAAACGAAGCAACGTACGTAGCTATGGATGTGCGTACGCATGAAATATATTTTGATGGTTACCCCGAGCGCCAAAAAATGCTTGATGAACTTTTTATACCGGTCTTTAGTGTACCCAACGATGCTGGTGGCGGAACGCTCGAGCTCTACGAGAGAAAGCGATAATTCCTATTTATCGGTCGAGAAAATCCACGCGTACGGCAAACCATTTACTTCCACAATATGCGTTGCCGGCACGTCGCCATCTAAGTAGCGAGCCACTAAATCATATTCAATGCTGCCTGGCCCACGCTCAAACATAGAACGGTACAGCACCACATAGTCTGGCTTAGCTTCATCCAGGTGGTTAATCGGCACCACCTCACCCGTATAAAAAGCGCTAAAGACTCGTGGGTAGTAAGCCGCTACTTTAGCCGTAGGATTTTGTTGGCTCACCCAGGCCGCCGCCTGTTCTAAGCCTTCGCCCCAGCCTAACTTATGCCTGGTTTCAATTGGATATAGCCGATTGTAGTGCGCTAGGTAATAAGGATGTAAGCGTGCCGCATCTACCAGTAGCCAACCTATGACTATTGTACTAATCAGCAGCAGCGCCTGGGATCGTCGTTGTGTGGGCAACAATTGCGCCAAAAAAGCGATCCCAACTACACCTAGGAGTTCTATAACCAGGATAGTAAAGAGCACATACCGATCACTTTTATCCGCAGCTATCGTCATAAGAGTGAGCAAGGCCGCGCCGGAAAGCAACAGCCACGTCATGCTCCAGCGCCCATCTAATTTACGCTTCGTTTGGATGAGCCCCACTACTCCGACCAGTGCCAAAACGCTGCCGGCTGTACTTAAGCGGAAGGGAATTTCTCGTAAGTAGTACCAGGAGGAGCTAGTAGTTTCTTCTTCACGTGTGCCTCCAGCGTGTAGGGTGCTTCGCTCCAGTAACAGTGAAGCCACTTTATCGCTATGTAGCCACAACGCTGGCCAAGCAATGTAACCCACCACGATCAGCGCTCCGCCCCACAAGCCAATGGCGCGGATGATATGGGGCGTTGGCTGTCGGTAGCGCCACAAGTGGTACGCCATAATCACTAGTGCCGTCGGGATTAAAAAAATCGCAAATATTTTAGTTAAAATAGCTAGAGCGGCCAAGGCACCACTAGCGGCCAGGTAGCGAATGATCATCGGCCGACGCTGACGCAGCGGATCTAGCCCAGCCAACAGGGCTAGGACTGAAGCTAAGGAAAAAAGAGCCAGCAATGCATCGGTGTGCACCACGCGGCTATGGCCTAGTAAAAATGGTTGTAACGCCAACACGAAGCCGCCGATAATCCCCAATCGCCACCCCCACAGCCGCACCAAAAAATACGTGCACAGCAGCACTAGTAAGCCGGTAGCTACACCAATCGTCGCCTGGCTAGCCGCCAGCGAACGATACGCATGAGCCATGCCTGCAATCCAAGCTGTCGTCACACCCGGTTGCCCCGCCACTATAGTGCGGTCTAAGTGCCCCGTTGCTAATCCCTTAATAAATTGAGCCGAGCGCCCCTGCCACAACGGTTCGTCAACGGTGAGTATTGTACCCAAGTCGAGTAGGCGGGGTAAAAAAACGGCAAAGGTGAGGACTAATAAGATGAGGGCGCGTAGCGCTGGACGAGGCAGTGAATCAGTAGCGCTCATAATTGCCTCATTGTAGCTAGCTGGTAAGCTAGTAAGCAAGCCAGCCAATTAGCCAATAGTAGCTATGAAAAAAATCAGCCGCGTATTAATCTTGGCACCCACTCCCTTTTTCGCTGATCGCGGCTGTCATATGCATATTGCCGAACAGGCCTATGCCCTCCAAAAGAAGGGCTTAGAAGTTTTAATTGCCACGTATCACCTAGGGCGAGATTTGAAGGGCCTGCCAACTGTCCGCACTGTTCGTATTCCCTGGTATCGCAAATTAGGGCCGGGACCATCTTGGCATAAATTTTACGTTGACCCATTGCTACTACTCACAGCGTATAAAGCGGCCAAAAAATTTAAACCGGATGTTATTCACGCTCACTTACACGAAGGCGCGATCCTCGGTTATGCGTTACGTCGCTTCCTTAAAGTCCCCCTCGTCTTCGATATGCAGGGCAGCTTAACCGGAGAGCTAATCGCTCACAATTTCCCGCTAATTAAAACCAAGGGGTTGCGCCGGTTGTGGTACGCCCTGGAAGGCAGTATCGATAACATGGCCGATGCGCTGGTGGTGCAATCAACCGAAATGCGCCAGGAACTAGAAGGGCGTTTTAAAGTACCGGCGTCAAAAATATTTATGGCATATGACGGCGTTAACACTGACGTCTTTAGGCCGGGGGAGCGCGATGTCGCCCTGGTTCGCCAGCTCGGCATCCCTGCCGGCAAAAAAGTTATTGTGTATCTAGGTGGACTTAGTCCACACAAAGGCGTAGATATATTACTCGACGCTTTCCCCAAAGTATTAGAGCAAATACCTTCCGCCTATTTGTTGTTGATGGGCTATCCCAATGAAGAGCATTACCGTGCTCGAGTCAACGCAATGGAGTTAAGCGACACAGTTTTAATTACGGGGAAGATTGCGTATGAAGATGCGCCGGCTTACTTAACCCTGGGTGATGTCGCCGTGGCACCGAAGCGTTCACAAACAGAGGCCAACGGCAAAATTTATAACTATATGGCAGCGGGCCTACCCACCGTGGCCTTTGATACCGTGGTTAACCGCGACATCTTAGGCAACCTTGGCGCATACGTCCATGATTTATCTGACACCGAGGGGCTAGCCCACATGATTGTGCAGTTACTCCAAGACGACACCGCCCGCCACGCGTTATCAGAACGAGTCCGCTCTAAAGCGGTAGCCGATTACTCATGGGACGGTGTTGCCGACCGGATTATCGAGGCATACCACGCTGCTGGCCGCCACTTTGCGTAACTACTTAACGCGGTAGACCTTAAAGAGCGGCACGTCGCGGATAGATAATATTGTTTCGGGCTGTTTTCCTTCCAGGTCATGCAGGAGCGATACTGCCGCTGGGTCGAAGTTGATACGAGCCGGGTAACTTTCAGGCACAATAATGTGCGTGACTTCAGGCGACAGGTCGTCTAAGCGAGCCGGCAATCGACGTAAATTACCGCGTCGATCTTCGCGGACATAAAATGCTGCCAACCCTGGTAAGTTTGTGGCCGCAACAATTGGTTCAGGGTGCCAGCTCACGTAATTTGCAATCAGCCGACTACCATTACCCACATCAACCAACAGTCGCTTACCTTCACGAGAAGGGAATAGGGCATTGTGGTACGACGGCAGGTGGGGAAACCACGGGTAGACTAAAGCAAATTGCAAAACTACTAATCCCAATACTCCCCAAGGACGCAGGCAGTGGTAACGCCGCAGCAGCAATATCCAGCCTGCCGCCCCAGCCGTCGCCAGTAGGGCTAATACCGGAACATTCTTACGGGCATGGTCGCCATGCAAATACAATAAAACGGCGCCAAACCACACCCCACTGGCTAAAATAATATCAAAGGCTAATAGTTGGCTGCGGTCACTCCGGCGCGTTAGCCATCGCTGCCATACGTACAATACGCAGCCAATCACAGCAAAGCCGGACAAAATATACATAAAGAAAGGCACATGCCAACCCGGCCACAAGTATGTTTCCTTTAACGCGGTGTGGTACTCGACGCGCGCAAACACGCCACGAAAACGAGTAACTGGATGCAGCAAAAAAGGCGGCCACACTGTAATCAACGTGAGGTATGCTCCGCCAACCCACACCAACAAGCGCTGCAACACCTGCTTCCACTCTCGTGGGTGTAAAAGAGTTGGCACTAGCAAAGCAATCGGCAAAATAATTAGCGACGGTGATTTAGATAAAAACGCTAATGCCCACCAGGCCCCGGCCAGCGCCACAAATCGCATATCTCGCCGCTCACGGGCTAACACACCCGTTACCAGCGATAACACTAAAAAGATCGCCATCAACGTATCCACAATCACTGTTCGAGTAATCCCCCAAATCCACGGTTCAAGGCCTAGCAAAATAGCAATGCCACCAGCTGCCCAGGGCATACCAGCAAAAAACTTGAGCTTACCCAGTAAGCGATACAAAGCAAACAGGGCGCTGCTAGCCACAAATCCTAAAACCAGGCGCGCCCACGCGGCGGCCTCTCGCCGATTATTCAGCGGCCAGCTTTCATAGGTGCCCGGCAAATCATGCTGCCAGCCATATATTTGCATTGTTGGCCCGACGGTAGAAAGCAGAGTAATGGCTGGGTGGTTTTGCAACTCAAACGCACTGGCGCCCACTAAGTCATTGCGCTGCATGGCGGTGCTGTAGAGTTGTGCCCGGTTTATCCATAAATGCTCGTCTTGAATAAAAAATGAATCCAGCTGCCACAATCGAGGCAAAAAAATACCAGCCGCAATAAAAGCAGTTAAAATAAACGAACGTACTCGCGGGTGTGATTCTAACCAAGTTTTAAGTGACGACACCCCAGCCATCTTATTTTCTGGCAATCGCTAAAATGTTCTTACGGAAGATTTTGGTTTCAGTCCGGCCGTAAAACCAAAAGATGGCATAGAAGATTGAATCCAACACCGTACCAAGCGCGCGGCACGCAATATTAAACAATTCATTATTAGTTACATAAATATCCGGCCCGATCACGTCCACATTCTTAAAACCAGTCATAAATAATACCTGGCGCATGCTGTTTTCGTTAAAACCAACCTCATGGGTGATATCCAACCAGCGGCTATCGTTACCTAATAGTGGATTGCCCATATTTGGCACTTTAATCAGCACTACGCCATTTGGCTTTAACCGGTCACGCATTAATTCCAAAATCCGCCACATACTGGGTTTCTGCTGGTGCTCCATCACGTCATTAATAATGAAAGCGTCCACCAGCTCCGGTGTCTTTTCTAAATAGGTAATAATTTCTTCCTCCACCACCGGGAAATTCTTCTTACGGCAAAATTCAATCACCTCATGTCCCACATCTACCCCGCGAATGTTGGTGTAACCGGCTCGCTGTAAAAAGAAAAGGAAATGGCCCAACCCAGTGCCTAAATCCACGATCCTGGCTGCACGATCATGCGGTAAATAAGGCAAATAGTTTTTACGGAAGTACCGCTCCTGCATCAAGAAGTTTTTCTCTTCCGGTCGGCCCCCACCCCCAAAATGGGTAGAGAGGTAATGCGCGTAAGCTTCTCGAACATCCATGTTGCTGATTGTGCCCCAAAACAATCTCAATTGTCGAGTCAGGCCTTCGGTAGTCGGAACTTGGGTTTTTACATACACTTAAGGCCATGAATACTGCCTGGCGAGTTGCTCTGTATAGCGCCATCCTACTACTCGCTGCACTACCGCGAGTAATGCAGCTAGATGCTTTTTTATCACCCGATGAATTCCAATGGGAGCGCAATACCCAAGGCTTTAAGCGAGGCTTAGTAACAGGTAACTTGGACGCTCTATATCAACAACCACATCCAGGAATTACCACCACTTGGTTAGCCACACTTACCATTGATTCGCCCAATTGGGGCACGCGCCGACTACCAATTGCTTTAGCAGTAGTCAGCTTAATTATTATCACTACCTATTTATTCAACCGCCTATTAAGTGAGCCGTATGGGTATGGCATTGGCCTACTGTTGAGCATTGATCCACTGTATGTTGCCCATTCACGCGTGCTGGCCATGGACGCCCTACTCGGAGGATTTTTAATATTAGCCCTAGCCTCCATTTTACTGTGGCAAAAAGAGCGACGTGTTAAATGGCTGATCTTTTGCGCCGCCGCTTGCGCCGCCGCTATCTTATCTAAAATGTCCGGTGCAGTTATTTTGCCAATTGTTGCCCTTGTTTTAGGGAGTGACTTTTTCAGCCACGCTACGTCGCCACGCGTAACTATCAAAAACATCGGTATCTGGCTCGTTGCCACACTTGGAGTCGCCATTGTAATATTGCCAACCATTGTTACTAACTTTTCAGTAGTATGGCAGGGGACTAAAACCTTTTTCGGCACCGAACACTTCACTCAAGCCGTACATGCCCTGGGTCCCTGGTGGTATCCAGAAGCGCTATTGCTATGGTCAATGCCCGTCGCCATTGGTTTACTCATACTCGTACCACTCGTG
>ORMF010818009.1_pt1 | contig 24116 bp, 26 predicted proteins | sample 1779871 | NCBI WGS metagenome assembly ORMF01 (sample SAMEA104232316, study PRJEB22302) | groundwater metagenome | biome: forest; feature: aquifer; material: groundwater | place: USA | collected 2011-08-07 | depth 5.4 m | reverse complement strand
GGGGCAAATCACGGAGGGGGCTCCCCCCCCGTATCGCCCCGCCCGATGCGCTCCGCGAGCCTGGCTTCGAGCTCCTCGACTCGCTTCTTGAGGTCGGGCAGCCGCCGAAAGACGGCCGACGACCGGCGCCACTCGCGCGCATCGATCGCAGGATAGCCGGCGATCGTGGCGCCGTCATCAACGGAGTTGGTGATTCCGGATTGACCGACGGCAACGACACCCCGTCCGATCGTCAGGTGCCCGCCCACGCCCACCTGCCCGCCGAACATCACGTCGTCGCCAATCTCGGTGCTGCCGGCGATGCCGACCTGCGCGGCCATCAGGACGTTGCGCCCAACGGTGACGCCGTGCGCGATCTGCACGAGGTTGTCGATTTTCGAGCCGGCCTTGATGCGCGTTTCGCCGACGGCGGGCCGATCGACGGTCGTATTCGCGCCGAGCTCGACATCGTCTTCGATGACGACCGTCGCGACCTGGGGGATCTTTTCGTGCGTGCCATCGCCCCGGCGGACGAATCCGTAGCCGTCGCCGCCGATGACGACGCCGTTCTGGAGCACGACCCGGTCGCCAATCGTGACACGCTCGCGAATCGAGACGTTCGAATGGAGGATGCAGTCAGCGCCGATCCGCGCGCCGGGACCAATCGTCACGTTCGGAAAGATGATCGTGCGATCGCCGACGACCGCTCCCTCGCCCACGGAGACGAACGCGCCGACCGACACGCGATCGCCCAGACGCGCATCGTGCGCCACAGCCGCCATCGGGTGCACGCCAGGCTCGGGTTGCCATCGCGGCGCGAAGATGCCGACTGCCCGCGCAAACGCGAGGTACGGCTCCGGCGTTCGGAGGACCGCGCTCGATCCCGCCGGCGCATCGTCTCGGAGCAGAACGGCCGATGCGCGCGTGGTGGCGACGGCTGGAAGGTATTTCGGATTCGCGACGAACGTGAGATCGCCGGAACCCGCGTCCTCGATGCCCGCGACGCGCACGATCTCGATCTCGCCGTCGCCTTCGAGGCGACAGGCGAGCCGTTCCGCAAGGTCCCGGAGCTTCACTGTGAATTCAACGTGGACGGGCCATGGAGACACGCCTCCGTTCCTCCGTGGCTTGTGGCCGCGAGAATATCACCCCTCGACCCCGCTCGGGGTGACCCTGAGCACGTCGAAGGGTCACGCGTGCCGGACTGCAACGCGCTCGAAGAACGTCGACAGATGCTGCAGGCGCAGACGCGCGGCAATCTCATGGACGCGCTTTTCGCGCGCCGCGCCATGGAGCGACGCCACTTCGCGCAGCTCCGTCAATGGCTCGCACGGACGTCCGGTCCACGCGATTCCGCGCAGTCCCTTCGCCGCTCCACGCATCGACAGCCAGTGCCCCATGACTCGGAACGCGAAATAGTAGGCAACGATGTTCGGACCCGGGAGCAGCATGAGCGCCGCCGACGCGATCAGCAGCGCGCTGTCGACGACGAGCCACACCCGGTGCCGTTCGTAATCGCGTTGGAGCGTTCGGTGGATCAGTGTCAGCGTCTGTTCGAACGTGAGGTCCTGGGGATGAGCGGCGACGACCGCCGACTCGTGCCGGAGATTCCACAGTAGCCGCTGCTCGGCCACGCGCTCGGCCACCCAGGCCATGATGTATTCCTGGAATCGCATGAGCCAGGTCGCGGCGCCCGTGGACGACGGGGCGCCGGTGCGCTGCCGTTCTTCCGCTTGATGCAGCATGACGGCGAAGCGATGCCGAATGCGCCCGATAATCCCCTTCGCGGCCGGGTCGAGGCTGGGCGTCTCCACCGATGCCTCGCAGTAGAGCTCGTACCGATCGAGCCCGATTGGAATCACGAACACATCCATCAGACTGACGATAGCAGGGAATCGGAAATCAGGGATCGGGATCGGGGATCGGGGACTGATCCTTACGGCCGCCGCCGCCGTTGAGGTGTGGGAGGAGGCTTCACTGGGACGGCAGGTTTGCCCGCCGCTTCCCATGCCCCGGTGATCATCGCTGCGACGGCGGCAATCGCCTTGTTCAGCCGTTCCTCCATCACCGCGCGGTTCGATGTGAAGAATGCCTCGTAATACGCGTCGTCGTAGATGTCACGCGCACCGATGGCGTCCAGATCCGATTTGAGCAGCGCCGGTACGAGTTGCGCACCCTCGAGCACCCGATCGAACACGAACTCGCGTGGATTGCGAACCGGCTCGATCGGCTTCGGCCCGATCGTGAGCTGACCACGGTAGCGTTCGAACAGCGATGTCTCCCACCGATTGTGAAGGCCATTCTGGCCCGTCAACTGGCCGTCGTAGTTGATCACACCGTGCAGCGGCACATGCGCGTCGGACGTGTAGTGGGCAAGCACGGCTGAGAAAAAAGGAATGTCGAACTCGCCGTACGCGTTGCCGCGTCCGTACGCTTCGAACGTGCGACGAAGATTGCCGTAGAGTTCTTCCGTACGCCACGGCAACGTTCCGTTCTGCGTGACGCGGTCTTCCCCGAACTTCGCGACCGCTTCGTTGTAGCTGCGCGGCAAGCCCGCAAATGGGTACTTGCCGTATCCCTCCCAGTCGATGTCGAGGAAATGGTGCGGCGGCTCCTCGCCGAAGCCGGCGGTCCGCCAGGTGTCGGGATCGATGGCGCGCTCCACCACCATCGCGCGATTCGCCTCGAAGATCGGCCGCAGCTCCGCCGGCAGCAGCGCGATCGCGCGGTCCATGATGAACTTGTGCGCTGCGAACCCCCACGCGTGCGCGGGCACCGGTAAGGCAACGACCAACAACACGGTCATGACGAGTGCTGCTCGCATGCGGTCATTATAGTGATCGGATGCTTCGAATCGGCGCACACATGTCGGTGGCCGGCGGCGTTTCGAAGGCCGTCGATCGCGCGGTGGTGCACGGCTGCGAGGCGCTCCAAGTCTTCACGAAGAACGCGAGCCAATGGCGCGGGAAGCCTCTCGATCCGGCCGACGTGCGGCTCTTCCGGCAGCGTATCGAGCAAACAGGCATCACGCCGGTCGTGTCGCACGCCAGTTATCTCATCAACCTCGCGACGACATTTCCACTCCTGCGGGAGCAGTCGCTTGCCGCGCTCGTCGACGAGATCGATCGCGCGGAAGCGCTCGGGCTCCTCGGAGTCGTCATCCATCCGGGGACGTGCACGGCGGGGTCCGTTGACGAGGCGCTACGGCTCGTCGCCGATGCGGTTCGCGTGGCATTCAAGGCGCGGCCGCGCGCAAGAACGATGGTGTTGCTCGAGCACACGGCCGGACAGGGCCGCACGCTGGGCCATCACTTCGAACACCTTGCCGCCGTGATCAGGCATCTTCGGGGCTCACGGCGCGTAGGCGTCTGCCTCGATACGTGTCATCTCGTCGCGTCGGGATACGACATCACCACAGAAGCCGGCTACCGCGACACGTTCGAACAGTTCGATCGACTCGTCGGCATCGAACGGCTGAAAGTGTTTCACGGCAACGACTCGAAAAAGCCGTGCGGTAGCCGCGTCGATCGCCACGAGCACATCGGTGAAGGGTGTATCGGTCTCGTACCGTTCCGCTGGTTGCTCCACGACCGGCGCTTCGCGGGGCTGCCCATCCTGATCGAGACGGAGAAATCGAAGGGTGCGGAAAGGAAGGGCGTTGTCGTCGAGGATCCCCTCGATATGAGGAATCTGGCTACGCTCCGGCGGCTCCGCGGCGCGGACCTCTCTAGCTGCGGAGCGGACCTTTGAGGTCCGCGGACCTTCAAGGTTCGCGTCTCTCAGCCACGACGACACTCTGAGTGAAATTCCGCCGCGCGATTCCCTGGCCACCTGCAAAACGCATATCGCCCACCGTCACCCGTGTGCCGCCCGCGACTGGCTCGAGCGTCCAGAAGGGGAAGCGCGACCAGACGAGGAAGGCCCGGATGTTCGGCGCCTCGCGTGCGACGGTGACGCGCGGATCGCGATCATTTTTTGCCACGAAGGCCTGATCGAAGCGGATGTTTCGCGGTTGCCATGTGAAGACGCCGGTCTCGTAGTGATCGCCCGCATCGATGATCACGTCCCGTCTCACCGGCGTTAACGGCACCGGGCCCACCATCACCGCCTGCGGTGGTGGCCCGGCCACCTGCTGCCAACGATCGATCATTTGCGCTCGCGCGGCGCGCGCCGAAATGATCATCGCAAGCACGTAGGCGGATGCCACGAACAGCGACGCCCGAGCTCGTTTCGGCGAATGGTGTCGCCTCGCCATCCAGATGCCCGCGCCCAGCACCAGCCACAGCCAGGGATCGATGATGAAGAGCACATCGCCGTAAAACCAGCGGCGGTCGAACGGCATCAGCAGCCGTACGCCGTAGTTGTTGAGCAGGTCCATGAGCACGTGCGTGATCACACCGATGTACGACAGCAGCAGCAGCTCGCACGCGCGAACGGGAGGATCGTTGCTTTGCCCACCCGACGTCGATCGGGTAGCGCGGGGACGACCACGGGCCACAGCCAGGACGATCGCCGTCAGGAGTATGGGCAGACAGAGTTGCGCGAGGATGCCGTGCGTCCAGCCACGCCGGAGCGCCACGGAGGGCGTGCCGGTGGCGAAGGCGAGTACGTCTACGTCCGGCAGATTGGACGCGATCATCAGCGTCGCGTTCCCAAACCGCGTGCGACGCTTCAGCCCTGCTTCACCAAACGCGGCCCCCACGAGCGTGTGACAGAGATTGTCCATCGGCGCATCATTATGAACGGATGCGCACACGCCGGTCTCTCGCGCACATCACCATCGTCGGGATCCTCGCGTCGGGTCTGACCGGCTGCGACTTCTTCGAGAAGAGCACCGATTCACCGACGTCGCCCACGCCACTCGGCCCGCCAGCCGCGAACGCGCCGATTCGATACACCGCAATCGGCGCCAGCGACGCGAACGGAGTGGGTTCGACGGTCGTTTGCGCGCCGTTCACGTCGTGCGACAACGGCACTGGCTACGTACCGGTGCTCGCGCGACAGTTGCGATCCTCGCACGACGTGACGCTGGTGAATCTCGGGATCCCGGCGGCCGTGCTCAGCCCTGCCATCCAGTCAATGGCGAAGGCGAACGGACGGGACGTGGTCGGCAACTTCATCGACCAGGAGATGCCATTCATTCCGACGAACACGACCCTGGTGACGGTATTTGGCGGTGGCAACGATGCGAACGCGCTCGCGGACGCCATCCTTCGCGGCGCCGCCGGGGGCGACGTCAAGGGCTACATCAATACGCAGGTAGGCGCATTCGGGGTCGATTATGACCGGCTGATTCGCGGCATCCGGAGCCGTGCGGCGGATGCGTTCATTGTCGTGATCAATCTGCCGAACCTCGCGGCGCTGCCGTATGCGGCGGGCGGCACCACCCTGCAGCGCCAGATCCTCCAGCAGATCGCAGTCGGGATGTCACGGGAAGCGAACCGTCAGGCGGGAACCGGTGTGGTCGTGGTCGATCTGATGTGCGATGGGCAGGTCTACGACACGTCGCGATTTTCATCGGACGGATTTCATCCGAATGACGCCGGCTACGCGTATCTGGCCCAGCGCGTTCAGGCGCTCGTCAACGGCGCCTCGTCGTCTCCGCCCTCCACGTGCGGTCAGATGGTGGTCGTCCCCGCACTCTGATTCTCACCAAAGACCTGCGCCTCGAAGACCAGGACCCGGGCTCCGTGCTGCCAGGCATTACGCGGAAGGCCGGCCTTGGTACACGTGTGTTCGAGAAACATCTCGCACGTCCAGCGATGCTCGACCGCGACTTGCGGTAGCAGCAGACCCCGGTTGCGGCCGTCCTCCACGATGAGTCCGTGGCGTCCAACTTCGACCTCCTTGACCGTCGCGATTTCTCGCGGCGGGGTCAGCACCGAGATTTCGACCCGGAGGTCCGGCAGCTCGCTCAGCGATACCGCCGCGAACCGGGGATCCGAATCCGCGACGATCCCGGCGAGGTGGACGATCGTCTGCCCGAGCGGTGTGTCGAGCGTGAGATGGCCAAGGCACCCGCGCAAATCGCCGCGACAGTGAATCGATACGAACGCCGCGTGGCGAACCGCGAGCCTGCCCATGCACTCCGCTGTTGGCGGCGGAGCCCGCCTCACGCGCGCCTCGAGCGCCCGGCGCGCGAGATCGATCAATTGCCTGCGATCGTCCTCGTTAAGCAAATCAATCACGTCGTTCCGGGGTCAGACTCAGGTGATGATTCGACTCACGTACGTGACGGGAAATGTGAATCGAGTCATCACCTGAGTCTGACCCCGTGCACTTACCAGATTGCCGCCGCCATGTAGCCCACGACCGACGATTTGTCGCCGCTGACGTCACCGGAATCTGCGTACTTCAACACCTGCGCGCGCGTCGAACCAAGCTGGATTGCGGCGTGGATCACGGAGACCATTGGCCCACCGCCGCACGCATGATGCGGCTCGTGCTCCAGCGCCAGCATCAAGCCGTCGGCATCGAGCTGTTCGAGGCGGCGCAACACGACCCCGTCCATTTTTGCCGCGGTGCGCGCGTCGTGGTAGTGCGACAGATCGCTGCTGGCCACGAGGAGGACAGGCTCTTCGACCCTTGCGACGACGGTCGCCAGCACATCGCCCAGCGCGAACGCCGTCGCGCGGCTCTGGCGCCCCATCACCAGCGGGACGATCGGCACGCCCGGCAACAAATGTGCGACGAACGGCAGCTGCAGCTCCAGCGAATGCTCCCGCCCATGCGCAGCCGGGTGTTCGATCACCTCGGACGAAGCGCCGGCAATGTCCGCCGCCAGATTCTCGGCAACCGGGACGGCGCCAAAGGGCGTCTGCCAGGCGCCGCGCGGCCAAATCGACACACCCTGAAAACCGACGAAGTGCGACGGACCGACGAGGATGACCGCCGCGTAGCGGGCGCCAGCCACGGTGCGGTACGCAAAGGCGGCGACCGGGCCCGAATACATCAGGCCCGCATGCGGTGCCACGATCGCCCGTGGGGGCGTGGACGCATCAATATCGGCGTCCCCTATGTACCGATCGATCTGTTGTCCAAGCCGGTCGGGCATTGACGGATACCAGCTACCTGAGACGACGGCCGGCCTCACGTCACTCGTCATGGGGCGAATCGTAATGCAAAATGCAAAATGCAAAATGCAAACAATAGCCATGTCTTGACCGCTCAGTGTCTGCAGTTTGCACTTTGCATTTTGAATTTTGCATTTTGAGTCACCGTCCAACTAGCATCACCTCGTGCCGACTACTCTGACGATTGCCGACGTGGAGCGCGTTGCCGCGCTCGCGCAGCTCGAGCTGACCGACGAGGAGAAGCACCTGTTCACCAAGCAGCTGGCCGACATCCTTGCGTACGCGGAGCAGGTGCAGGCAATCGATACCAGCGGCGTTCCCGCCACCGCGCACGTGAACGCCGCACAGCGCAGGGAGCGCGAAGACGTCCCACAACCGTCGCTACCGGTGGAGGACGCCCTTGCCAACGCCCCGGATGCCGACCGTGAGGCGGGCCTGTTGCGCGTACCGCGGGTGATTGGGGGATGAATCTGCTTGACGCGACCGCTCGCAGCATCCGCGATGGCGTTGCCGCGGGCCAGCTCTCCGCCGTTGACGTCGCCCGCGCGTGCCTCGGTCGCATTGCCGCCGTCAATCCGGCGCTCAATGCCTTCAATCTCGTTGACGCGGAGCGGACGCTGTCTCGCGCTCAGGCCATCGATCGCCGCCGCGCCGAGGGCACCGCGCTCGGACCTCTGGCGGGGGTGCCGATCGCGCTCAAGGACAACATGAATGTCCGCGGGATGCGGACCACAGCCTCCTCGCGGATTCTCGAGCGCTTCGTGCCGCCTTACGATGCGACCGTCGTTCGGCATCTCGAAGATGCGGGGGCCATCATCGTCGGCAAGACGAACTGTGACGAGTTCGCGATGGGTTCGTCGACCGAGAACTCCGCGTTCGGCCCGGTGCGCAATCCGTGGGCACTCGATCGCATCCCTGGCGGATCGAGCGGCGGCTCGGCCGCGGCCGTGGCGTCCCGTTGCGTGCCGCTCGCGCTGGGATCCGATACCGGCGGATCGATACGACAGCCCGCGGCGTTCTGCGGTGTCGTCGGGCTGAAGCCGACCTACGGCCGGGTCTCGCGCTACGGGCTGATGGCCTTTGCCTCGTCACTCGATCAGATTGGCCCGTTCGCGCGCACCGTTGCGGACGCGGCCCTCGTGTTGTCTGCGCTCTCTGGCGCCGATCCATGCGACGCCACGACGGCCGATGAGCCCGTCCCAGATTTCACGCAAGCACTCACAGGCGATGTGAAAGGCGTGCGTGTCGGTGTGCCTCGCGCATTCGTCAGCAACGGCCTCGATGACGACCTGCGCCGGGCGTTCGAGAGCGCGCTCGACAGGTTACGAGAAGCGGGCGCGACGCTCGTGGACGTCGAACTGCCGCACGCAAAGTATGCGATCCCGGTGTATTACCTGATCTGCACCGCCGAGGCGAGCTCGAATCTTGCGCGCTACGACGGCGTCAAGTACGGTTATCGATCGCCCGCGGCGAAAGACGAAGGCATCAAGGCGATGTACAGCCGCACGCGCGACGAAGGCTTCGGTCCCGAGGTGAAGCGGCGCATCATGCTTGGCACGTACGTGCTCAGTGCAGGGTACTATGACGCGTTCTATCTGAAGGCGCTGCAGGTACGGACGCTCCTGCGCCGCGACTATGACCAGGCATTCGAGCGCGCTGACGTGATTGCGATGCCGACGACCCCCACGCCGCCGTTCCGGCTCGGTGAAAAGACCGGCGACCCGCTCCAGATGTACCTCGCCGACGTGTTCACTGTCAGCGCGAACCTCGCTGGGCTGCCGGGCATTAGTGTGCCGTGCGGTTTCTCGAGCGACGGCCTGCCGATCGGCTTTCAGTTGATGGGCAGAATGTTCGATGAAGCGACGGTGCTTCGCGTGGCCGATGCCTACGAGCGTTCGACGGACTGGCATACGCGCAGTCCTTCGCTGTAATGCAAAATGCAAAATGCAGAATGCAAACACTGCATTGTCGAGACTTGGGGGAAACAGAAGTCGCGTTTTCACCCCTTGTTTCGTTACCACTATGTTTGCATTTTGAATTTTGCATTGTGCATTACGACTATTTGAACCACGACCTCAGCGTCTCAGCCAGACTTGGGTCGTACTCGCCGACGCGCATCGGCGTGACCGACACGTAGCCGTTTTCAACTGCCCAGATGTCCGTGCCTTGCGGCGCGTTCACGCCTTCGCGATACACGCTCCAGTAAATCGTCCGTCCGGATGGATGCTTCATCTCGGCGAATGTCTCGTTGCCGCCCAGCATCATGGCCTGGCTCGTCACCTGGTATCCCTTATAGCCGCCCGGCGGTGGCGCCGGCACGTTCACGTTCAGGAAGGTGTTCGCAGGCAACCGATGCTCCTTGACGAGACGCGCGACCGCGAGTACCCGCTGTGCCGCTGCCGACCAGTCGCGCGGATCGCCCGCTTCGGCCATTGAGGCGGCCATCGACGGGATGCCGTGCATCGCGCCCTCGCGCGCACCCCCCACCGTGCCCGACCGGTAGACCGAGTAACCGAGGTTGTAGCCGCGATTGATGCCCGACACCACGAGGTCTGGTTTCGGATTCACGATGTTCGCGAGCGCGATGAACATGGTCGTCGCCGGTGTCGTGTTGAGCCCGATCGCGCGCAGTCCGCCCGGCAACGTGAGGTCTTCGCGAAACACGGGATCGATCGTCACGACGGAGTGACTCTTTCCGCTCTGCACCGCGGATGGCGCGACAAGGATCACCTCGCCTATCGCCTTCAGTGCCTCCGCCATCGCCGCCAGCCCTGGCGCGCGGACGCCATCGTCGTTAGTGATCAGAATGCGGTACGTCGCGGTCTGCTGCGCGCGGGCTGGCGCAAGAAGGCAGACCGCGAGCAGTGCGGTGAAGAACGGGAAAGAGCTGCGCTTCATGGACGAAGCGTAGCGCAGAACTGCAGAGCGGAGACTGTGAGAAGAGTTCTACCGGTCGGGCGCCTTCGGCGGCGCCGGGACTTCGTAGAGCACGAGGTTGCGGCGCACTTCTTCCATCGCGATGCGCTCGGCTTTGTGCGGGAGTGCCCGTGCGACTTCGCCATCCTCGAGCATTTCGTCCAGGCGGACGATGGCTCCGCGCCTGAGCTGCTTGGCGCGCATGGCGGCGACGTCGACGAACAGGAATCGGCTCTCGATCGGAACAGCCCTCGGGCGCGGGGCTGGTGTTGCGTCGGGATCGGCCGGGGGATCTAATACATCATCATTCATAGACCCCCCCAGCCTAGCATGGTTGTGTTACGCCGCGACTTCGACGTTGATTGTCCGCGGCCTGGCTTCCTCGCGGAACGGGAGCCTCACCGTGAGGACGCCGTTCTTGTATTCGGCGCTGACCTTGGTGGAATCAACCGTGGTCGGCAGCGTAAAGGAACGGCTGAACTGACCGTAGCTGCGCTCGATCCGGCGGTACCGGTCTTCCTTCACCTCGCCCGAGAATTTCTTCTCCCCTCGAAGCGTGAGCGTGTTGTGCTCGACGGTGACCGTGATGTCTTCGCGGGTCATGTCCGGCAATTCCGCCTTGATGACAATGTCGTGCCCGTCGGTTTCATAGACATCGACGGGCGGCATCCAGTTACACCGGGGCGCTGCGTCCTCATCGCGAAAATAAACGATAGCCATCTCTGTTACTCCTCTCAATTGGACGGGTCCAAAGACCCGCCCTACACCCGACAACTCATTGGTGATTGGTGATTGGTGACGAGCGACCCCTGATTTCGAAATCACGAATCACGCATCACGAATCACCAATTGCGTTACGCGTCGACGACTTCGCCTTCCTTGACGTCGTCGTCCTTCTTCTCCGACGCGGCGGCATTCGCCGCATTCGTCTTTGACTGCTTGTAGAGCTGCTCGGCCATTTCGTGCGAGGCCTTCTGCAGGCCTCCGGTGGCGAGCCGAATCGCCTCGATGTCATCCGCCTTCGCAGCGTCGCGCAACGTCGAGAGTGCGCTCTCGATCGTGCTCACGTCGGCTGCTGGCAGCCGGTCACGGTTCTCGTCGACCGTCTTCTCCACCGAGTAGGCGAGCGAGTCCGCCTGGTTGCGTGCGTCGATCAGCTCGCGCCGGGTCTTGTCCTCAGTCGCATGCGCCTCCGCGTCCCTCACCATGCGCGCCACGTCGTCCTTGTTGAGACCGGACGACCCGGTGATCGTGATCTTCTGTTCCTTGCCGGTCGCGACGTCCTTCGCCGACACACTGACGATGCCGTTGGCATCGATGTCGAACGCAACCTCGATCTGCGGCACGCCACGCGGCGCGGGCGGCAGTCCGACCAGCTGGAAGCGGCCGAGGGTGCGATTGTCGCGCGACAGCTGACGCTCACCCTGCAGCACGTGCACTTCGACGCTGGTCTGGTCGTCCGTTGCGGTCGAGAAGACTTCGCTCTTCCGCGTCGGGATCGTCGTGTTGCGAGTGATGAGCGTCGTCATCACGCCGCCCAGCGTCTCGATGCCGAGTGACAGCGGTGTCACGTCGAGCAGCAGCACGTCCTTGACCTCGCCCTTGAGGACGCCACCCTGGATGGCGGCGCCGACCGCGACGACTTCGTCAGGATTCACGCCCTTGTGAGGTTCCCTGCCGAAGTAGTCCTTTACCAACTGCTGGATCTTCGGGACCCGCGTCGAGCCGCCGACGAGCACGACCTCGTCGATGTCCGTCGGCTTGACGCCGGCATCGGCCAGCGCCTTCTTGACCGGCTCCATCGAGCGCTGCAGGAGATCATCGACGAGCTGCTCGAACTTCGAGCGAGTCAGCTTCATCTGCAGGTGCTTCGGACCGGTCTGATCCGCGGTGATGAACGGCAGGTTGATATCGGTCTCCATCACCGTGGAGAGCTGGATCTTCGCCTTCTCGGCCGCCTCCTTCAGACGCTGCACGGCCATCCGGTCCTTGCCGAGATCGACGCCGTCGGTCTTCTTGAACTCGGCGACCATCCAGTCGATTACGCGCTGATCGAGATCGTCGCCTCCAAGATGTGTGTCGCCGTTGGTCGCCTTGACCTCGACGATCCCCTCACCCACCTCGAGGATTGAGATGTCGAAGGTGCCGCCGCCGAAGTCGTAGACCGCGATCGTTTCGTCCTTCTTCTTGTCGAGCCCGTAGGCCAGCGCCGCAGCGGTCGGCTCGTTGACGATGCGGAGGACGTTGAGGCCGGCGATCTTGCCGGCGTCTTTCGTCGCCTGCCGCTGCGCGTCGTTGAAGTACGCGGGAACGGTGATGACCGCGTCGGTCACTTTGTCGCCAAGGTAATCCTCGGCCGCGGTCTTCAGCTTCTGAAGAATGATCGCGGAGAGTTCCGGCGGCGAGTATCTTTTGCCGCGAACCTCCACCCACGCATCACCGTTGTCCGCCATCACGACCTGGTACGGCACGCGCGACGTCTCCTGCGAGACCTCGCCATGCTTCCGGCCCATAAAGCGCTTGATCGAGAAAATTGTGTTCTCGGGGTTGGTGACGCCCTGCCGCTTTGCAACCTGACCGACCAGTCGCTCACCGTCTTTCGTGAATCCGACAACGGACGGCGTGGTGCGCCCGCCCTCCTGGTTCACGATCACGGCGGCTTCCCCGCCTTCCATGACCGCGACAACCGAGTTGGTGGTGCCGAGGTCGATTCCAATCACTTTGCTCATTGTCGTTGACTCCAGAACGTCATTGTAGCAATACATGAGTGTGTGTCAAGCAATATATCTGATTGTCTTCAACTCATATATAAGCTCAAGCATTAAAATGCTAGCTTTGACGAAGGCTTCCCCCTCCTGCTTGACCGGTTCGCCCACGTCGCTGAACAACAGGCGCGTGAGAACATAGGAACCGCCCGTTCGACGCCAATGGCCCAGTTCTCCTTTGTCCCCTCCGCTGAAGTCAGCGATCTTGCCGAAGACGTCCGCCAGATCTTCGAGGAGCTCGCCGCGACGCTGAACAGCGATCAGCGTGCGTTCTCGGGGGAATGTCATCCGCCGCTCGACGTCGTCGAGACCGACGACGCAGTGGAGGTCGTGATGGACATGTCGGGCGTCGCGCCGGCCGCAGTGCGTGTCGTGTTCAGGGCAGGTGTCTTGCTCATTGCCGGCGAAAAGGCCGCTCCGGTCCCGAAAGGCGCGAAGACATTTCACCTGGTCGAGCGCGAGTTCGGGCGTTTTGCACGTGGGGTGCGGCTCAATGGCGCATTCGACGTGCAGCACGGGCGAGCATCCGTCCGCGACGGCGAGCTGAAGATCGTGCTGCCGAAGCTGGCGGAGCGCCGCGGGCGCGCGCATCGCATCGCCATCACCGACACCGACCGCCCTGCATGAACATCCTGTTCATCGGCGACATCGTCGGACGGCCCGGGCGCGATCTGGTGCACCGCGGACTGCGCGGCCTTGTCGAGCACTACGGCATCGATCTCGTCATCGCGAACGCGGAGAACTCGGCCAACGGTTTCGGCATCACGCGCGACATCGGCCACACACTGCTCGAATGGGGCGTCGACGTGATGACCTCAGGCAATCACATCTGGGACAAGAAGGAAGCGCTCGAATACATCGCCACCGAGCCGCGCCTCCTACGTCCGGCCAACTACCCCGCCGGCGTGCCGGGACGCGGATCGTACGTGGCGCAGACTGGCGATGGCCGCGCTGTCGGCGTGATCAACGTGATGGGACGCGTCTTCATGGTGCCGATCGACGATCCATTCGCCGTCGCGTTGCGCGAGATCGAAGCGATACGGCACAGGACGCGCATCATCTTCGTCGACATGCACGCGGAAGCGACGAGTGAAAAGATCGCAATGGGCTGGCACCTGGATGGAAAAGTCACGGCGGTCATCGGCACGCATACGCACGTGCAGACCGCGGACGACCGGATCCTTCCCAACGGTACGGCGTACCTGACTGATGCCGGCATGACCGGACCGCACGATTCGATCATCGGGATGGCAAAGGAACCCTCGCTCGCGCGGTTTCTCAACGGGATGCCGACAAAGTTCGAGCCGGCGACCGGGAATCCGCGGCTCAATGGCGTTGTCATCGAAGCCGACGAGAAAACGGGCCGGGCAACCAAGATCACACGCATCAGCTACTCGGAAGAGGAGTTACTGGGTGGCCTCTTCGAACATCCCGAGCGGGCCGCTCCGCTGACGCGGCCGGTGTAGTCACGTTTGAAGGGGTAGAGATGGATTCGCTCTTCGATCTGCCGTTCGAGGAACCCGCCGAGCCTGAGCCGACGCCGGTCGCGCCGTCTCCCATCGCACCCGAGCCGCGCCGGGTGCTCTCCGTCTCCGAGCTGACTGGCCGCATTCGCACGCTCCTCGAGGAACGCTTCATTGAGGTCTGGGTGGAAGGCGAGCTGTCGAATTGCCGCCTGTGGAACACGGGGCACATGTACTTCACGCTCAAGGATGCCAATGCGCAGATCAAGGGCGTGATGTTCCGATCCGCGCTCCGCTATCTGCGATTCAAGCCGCAGGACGGGTTGCGCGTTGTCGCCCGCGGCCGCCTGAGTGTCTACGACCCCAAGGGCGAGTACCAAATCGTCTGCGAGCACCTGGAGCCCGAGGGTCTTGGCGCTTTGCAGCTGGCGTTCGATCAGCTCAAGGAACGGCTCGGGCGCGAAGGGCTCTTTGACGAGCGCCGCAAGCGGGCATTGCCGGCGCTTCCCCGCAAGATCGGCGTGGTGACGTCGCTCGACGGCGCGGCGGTGCGCGACATCATCAAGGTATTGCAGCGCCGGTATGCGAACGTGCACATCGTCATTCGTCCCGCTCGCGTCCAGGGCGAGGGCGCGGCGCTCGAGATCGCGCGCGCGGTCAGGGCCATCGGCACGGTCCCAGGCGTCGACGTCGTGATCGTCGGCCGCGGTGGCGGATCGATCGAAGACCTCTGGGCGTTCAACGAGGAGGTCGTGGCGCGCGCGATTGCCGGATGCCCGGTGCCAACGATTTCCGCGGTCGGCCATGAGACCGACTTCACCATCGCGGATTTCGTGGCGGATCTGCGCGCGCCGACGCCGTCGGCGGCGGCGGAGATGGTCGTGACGCGAAAGGAGGACTTCTGCGCGCGGATCGATCGCCTCGAGCACCGCGTCGGCACCGCGATGACAGGCCGACTGCACCGACACAGGGCGCGGCTCGGCGCGCTCGAGGCGCGTCCGGGGTACTCGGGCTTCCAGATGCGTATCGCGCTGCGTGGCCGCCGCGCGGACGATCTGTCACACGAGCTGCGGCGCGCATTGCTGGCCCGCATCTCGGTGCGCGAGCGCGCCTACCAGGCGCTGCGGTTGACACTCGAAACATTCGACGTCCGGCGCCGCTTCAGCACGATACGGACGCGGCTGGTCGAGGCCGATGGCCGCCTTCGGACGTCCGCCGAACGGCGTGTGCACACGGCCGATGCGCGATTGGGCGGCGCGGCAGCCCGCCTCGATAGTCTCAGCCCGCTGGCGGTACTTGGCCGTGGCTACGCCGTGTGCTGGAACGCGGATCGTACCGCCATCGTTCGCGACGCCGGCGCGGTGAAGGAAGGCGACCGCGTCCTCGTGACGCTCGAGCGCGGGGAATTGGACTGCACCGTCGACGGAAGCCGGCAGCCGTCGGCCAGCACCGACGGCGGGTCCGAAAGGACCCGCCCTACGTAGAATGAGGTCCGCCGTCGTGCAGGGTAGGCCGGGTCCTTTTGGACCCGGCAAAGGATAAATGGATTCCACCATCAAGGACTTCGAGGCGGCGATCGCCGAGCTCGAGACAATCGTCAAGAAGCTCGAGGAGGGAGACCTTCCTCTCGAGACGTCGCTGCAGCTGTACGAACGCGGCGTCCGCCTATCCCGCTTCTGCCACACCCAGCTCGAGGAGGCGGAGAAACGCATTGAAATCCTCAACGAGCGTGGCGAACTGAAGCGTGCTCCCGCCAATCTCGGCGCCGATGACGACAGCGAAGGCCGCGGACGGCGATGAAGGCTGCTGACGACCTGAGTCAGTACCTGAAATCACGCCGCTCCGAAATCGACGCCGCGCTGCTCGCGTTCCTTCCCTCACCACCCTCGTGCCCACCACCCGTGGCCGACGCCATGCGCTACAGCGTCACCGCGGGCGGCAAGCGCCTGCGTCCGATCCTCTGCCTGGCGAGTGCCGAAGCGGTCGGCGGTGATCGCCGCATGGCCATGCCCGTCGCGTGCGCGCTCGAGTTCATCCACACGTACTCGCTGATTCACGACGATCTTCCCGCAATGGACAACGACACGCTTCGCCGCGGCCGCCCGACGCTCCACGTTGTCGCCGGTGAAGGGATGGCCATACTCGCGGGCGACGGACTGTTGACCGAAGCGTTTGCGCTGATGGCACGCGAGTCCGGAGCCGACGACCCTGCGCTCCTCGCACGACAGGTGCGCGTCATCGGCATGGTCGCCACCGGCGCGGGCGCGGCCGGCATGGTTGGCGGACAGGCCATCGATCTTGCGTGTGTCACGCCGTCGACGGACGGCTCGCAGCCGGCGCCACTCGACGCGGAGGCGCTGCAAGCGATGCACGCGCGGAAGACAGGCGCGCTGATTCGCGCCGCGGCGACAACGGGTGCGGTGATGGGCGGCGGCCGCGACGATCAGATCGACGCGATCGATCGCGCGGCCGCGGAGTTCGGTCTCGCATTTCAAATCATCGATGACGTGCTGGACGTCGAAGGCGCAGCGTCGGACCTCGGGAAGACCACTGGCAAGGATGCAGCGGCCGGCAAGCCGACGTATCCCGCGCTGTACGGCCTCGAGAAGTCGCGGCAGATGGCGACCGAATGCCTAGCGCGTGCCGCCTCGACCCTGCGGCGCGTCGACCTGGCCGACTCGCGGCTCCTCCAGATCGGGCGCTGGATCGTGGAGAGGTCGAACTAGGGGGTCAGACTCGGGTAACGCGCTGTTCCCGAGTCAGACTCCGGCGATGACCCGACTCAAGGTTGCAGAATTTGCGAGTTCGCCTGGATCAACTCGTCGTCGAGAGGGGCCTCGCGCCGTCCCGCGAGCGGGCACGCGCGCTGATTCTGGCCGGCCAGGTCAGCGTTGACGGACAGCCGCAGACGAAAGCGGGCACCCAGATCCAGCCTTCCGCGGATATCGCCCTCATTGCGCCCGACCATCCGTACGTGGGCCGCGGCGGTATCAAGCTCGCCCACGCGCTCGACACGTTCGGCGTTTCGGTCGACGGACGCGAGGCGCTCGATATCGGCGCGTCCACGGGCGGCTTCACCGACGTCCTGCTGCAGCGCGGCGTCGCGCGGGTTGTCGCCCTCGACGTCGGGCACGGGCAAATCGACTGGACGCTCCGCAACGACCCGCGCGTCGTCGTCATCGAGCACTTCAACGCACGGCGTCTCCGGCCCCGGGACCTGCCGGGCGTGGTCGACCTCGTGACGATCGACGTCTCGTTCATTTCGCTGCGTCACATCCTTCCGGTCGTCCCCGCGCTGCTGCGTCGACCCGCGGACGTGATCGCGCTCGTCAAGCCCCAGTTCGAGGCGGGACGCGGCGAAGTGCGCAAAGGCGTGATTCGTGATGCGGACGTGCAGGCGCGCGTGCTCGAGGAGATCTCGTCCGCGGCGCGTGATGTAGGATTGACCCCCGTGACCTCGACGCCTTCGCCCATCACCGGCGCGAAGGGAAACGTCGAGTTCCTGCTTCACCTTCGCTCATGACCGCGCCCATCAACCGCATCGGCATCGTCGCCAAGCATGGTCTGCTTGCCGCGTCGGAGCACCTCGCGCGCCTCGGCGCGTGGCTGCGCGAACGACGCATCGAAACGGTCTACGAAACCGCAACGGCGGTCCTTGCAGGATCGCCGGCAGACGGATGCACGCTGTCACGCGAAGAACTGCCGAATGCGGTCGATCTGATCGTCGTGCTCGGGGGAGACGGGACACTCCTGGCGATGGCGGACCGCATCGCGCAAGCGGAACGGGACATCCCAATCCTCGGTGTCAATTTCGGCAGCCTCGGCTTCCTGACCGAGATCCGGATCGACGAGCTGTTTCCCTCCCTCGAAGCCGTCATCGACGGCAAGGCCACCTACGATGAGCGGCTGGTGCTCGCGGCCACCGCCTCGCTGCGCGGCAAGGCCGACGAATCGCGCACGGTGCTCAACGACGTCGTGTTCACGAAGGGCGCGCTGTCGCGGATGATCGAGTTGTCGGTGTCGGTCAGCGGCCGGTTCGTGACGCGCGTCAAGGCGGACGGCCTGATCATCGCGAGCGCCACTGGATCGACAGCGTACAACCTCGCAGCCGGTGGCCCCATCGTGCATCCATCGGTGGACGCGTTGCTGCTCACGCCTATTGCCCCGCACACCCTCACGAATCGCCCCGTGGTCATCCCGGGGAACGCCCTCGTCGAAGTACGCCCGGAAGCTCCCGACGGTCCGGAGGACGTGTTCGTCACCTATGACGGGCAGTACGGCTATCCCGTGCACGAGGGCGACGTCATCCGCGTGAAGAAAGCGGAGCGCGTGCTGCGGCTCGTAAAGGCGCCGTCACGAGGGTACTTCGAGCTGCTGCGGGAAAAACTGAAATGGGGCGAACGTTAGCGACGCCTCGATTGTCGTGGCTGTCTCGCCTCGAGCTGTCTCTGCTGCCGGAAAAAGTCGACCTGAAATTTCCTGACGTTCGCATTGTGCTGCGCCAGTGTCCGCGCAAACACGTGTGAGCCGTCGTTGCGGCTCACGAAGTAAAGGTAGGCCACGTCGGCGGGAAACAGCGCCGCCTCCAACGAGGCCTTGCCGGGCGACGCAATCGGACCCGGGGGCAACCCGGGGTATTTGTACGTGTTGTACGGGGACTCGAGCGCCAGATCCTCTCGGCGGATATTGCCGTCGTAGCGATGCGCCTTCTCGAGGGCGTACACAATCGTCGGATCGGCCTGCATCGCCATGCCGATCTTCAAACGGTTTCGATACACCGCCGCGACGATCGGACGCTCGTCGGCCTTGCCCGTTTCCTTCTCGACGAGCGTCGCAATCGTGACCACCTGTCGCGCCGTAAGACCGTCCGCCACGGCCCGCGCGCGCATCCGGTCGTCATAGACGACGCGGAAGCGGTCGACCATCGCATCAATCAGGCGCGACGCGGGGGGTTCCCGCGGCAGCGCGTACGTTTCCGGGAACAGGTAGCCTTCGAGATCAGTGGCGTCCGGATCCAGGTCCTTGATCCGCTCGACGTTCTTCGCGGCAGTGACGAAAGCGCGTGCCGATCCGAAGTCGTGCGACTCGTACAGCTTCGACATCTCCTCGATCGTCAGTCCTTCCGGAAAGGTGATCCGCCGTGCGTACACCTCACCCCGCACCAGCACATCGATGACTTCGAACGGGCTGAGCGGACGATCGAACCGGTACTCCCCTGCCTTGAGGTTGCGGCCCTGGCCCGTCCACAAAAGGGCTGCGCGAAACAGGCGAGCGTCGCTCACCACCTGCGCGGCCGCCAGGCGTCGGCCGATTTCGGCGCTGCCTGCGCCCTGCCGGATCGTGACGAACTGTTCCGATCCGGCGTAGTTCCTATACGGCTCGTGCATACGAGCCCACCCAAGCCAGACAGCGGCAGCGGCTGCACCGCCGGCGAAAATGGCGACCAGCACGATGATGGCGAAGAACCTACGCACAGCTATCAAGATAATCCTGAAGAATCACTGCCGCCGCCGCCGCATCAAGGCGCTGCTTGCGCACCCGCCAGTCCTTCTCGCGCAGGGCGAGCCGGCTTTCAGCTTCTCGGCTCGAGAGCCGCTCGTCCTGCAGTGTGCCCGGCAGCGCGGTCCGTGCCTCGAGCTGGCGGGCAAACTGTTCGACGCGCCGCGTCATGTCGGTGGGAGTGCCATCGAGGCGCCGCGGCAGGCCGACAACAATGGAGGCGACGCCGTCTTCTTCGCTGGCGAGACGCGCAATCTCGTCGGCGGACACCTGCACGGCATCCCGATCGAGCCCGGCCGGACGCAGCACGCCGAGCGGTCGCGCCAGCGTTCGGGTGACGTCGCTCACCGCCACGCCAATGCGCCGCTCGCCCACATCGAGCCCGACGATCCTCACGCGCTGACTCTATACTAGGTAAGTGGTGAAGCATTTCGGTTCGCGGACCCGCCGCCTTCGCGGCTTTGGCGCTTCGGCGAGCCAGGCAAGAGTCCGCGCCGCGCAGCTCATGTGCCTTCTTGTTCTGCTGACTGCCGCCACGGCTGTTGCACAGACGCCCGATCGGACGGCGACCGACACGCTCGCACGGCGCGTGAACGAACGGATCCGCGCGCTGCAGAGCGAGGCGGACCGGCTCTCTGCGCAGGCGCGCACGCTGCTCGGCGATCTGCGCCAGCTGGAGATCCAGCGGGACATCGCGATCGAGCGCGTCAAGGAGTCGGACGCCGCGGTTGCACAGGCTCAGGCGTCGCTGCAGCAGACGACGAACCGTCTCACGGCACTCGAGCAGGAGCGCATCGCGCAACTGCCGGATCTGAAGCTGCGCCTGGTCGACATCTACAAGCGCGGGCACGGCGGGTATGCGCGAACGCTCCTCGATGTTCGGGGGGTTCGGGAATTCGCGCGCGCGATGCGCGCCACCGCCGCGCTCACGACGATCAGCGAGAAACGGATCGCGGAACACCGGCGGACGCTGGCCGAGTTGAAACAGCAGCGCGACGGCCTGGAACAGCGCACGAAGGAGATGCAGAAGGCCGCGAACGACGCCGCGCGCGAGCGGGCCACGGCGCAACGTGCAGTCGTCGCTCGTGAGGCCCTGGTCGCGCAGATCGATGCGCGCCGTGACCTCAACGCGCAGCTCGCGGGCGAGCTCAACGTCGCCTCCCAGCCCCTCAGGGAGTACGTCGCGAACCTGGCCGCCGGACGCTCTGCCGAACCGGTCGCGGTACCGCTCACGTCGTTCCGCGGGGCGCTCGACTGGCCGGTGCCGGGCCGGGTCATAGCCGGTTTCGAGCTGGGCCCCGGCCGGGCGGCGGGCGGGCTCGTCAGAAACGGTATTGAAATCGGCGCGGCCGAAGGCACGCCGGTGCTGGCCGTCCACCCTGGGACAGTGGACTACGCGGATGCGTTTACCGGCTTCGGAAATCTCGTCATCATCGACCACGGCTCCAACTACTATTCGCTCTACGGATACCTCGGGTCCGCGGAGGTCCAGCGCGGGGATCATGTGGATGCGGGCACGGCGCTCGGCCGGGTCGGCACGCCGCCGACCGGACCGCCGACGCTCTACTTCGAGCTGCGCGTCGACGGGCGTTCCATCGATCCCGTACAATGGCTGAAGCCTCGGTTGTAGCTCCCAACGCCCAACTTCCAACTCCCAAAGGGTTGGCCATTGGGATTTGGGGGTTGGGATTTCGGATTTGGGAGTTGCTTGAATGACATCCCGCTCACGCGTCTGGGTCCTCGCGATATCGACCCCCGTCATCGCCTTCGCCCTCATCGGTGGCTACCTCGGCCAGGCGATGACCCGGGACGACACGTATCAGCACCTTCGAGTGTTCGAAGACGTCGTCTCGCTCGTCCTGAACAACTACGTCGAGGAAGTGGACGTGAAGAAGGCGATGAAGGGCGCGATGAACGGCCTCGCCGACAACCTGGATTCCGACAGCGCGTTTCTCCCACCCGCTCTCGCATCCGCGTACGAATCGAGCAGCGCGTCCGGACCGGCCGACGTCGGACTCGAATTGAGCCGGCAGTATTACCTCCGCGTGGTCTCAGCCCGCGACGGATCGCCGGCAGCCAAAGCCGGCCTCCGCACGGGCGACTTCATCCGCGCGATCGACAAGCGTTCGACCAAGGACATCTCTGTCTACGAGGGTGACCGCCTTCTGCATGGACAGCCGGGCACGAAGGTCGCGCTCCTCGTGATCCGCGGCAATGCCGCGGATCCGCACGAGGTGGATCTCTCGCGCGAGCGGATCGCCGGCCCCGAGCTGACATCGAAGATGGCGGATCCCATGACCGGTTACATTCACGTGATGGAATTCTCGAAGCGCTCGCCGGTCCAGTTGAAGCAGGCCGCCGACGCGCTCGCGAAAACGGGCGCCGTCCGTTATGTGATCGACCTGCGCGGCGCGACCAAGGGTGACCTCGACGACGGCGTGGGCGCGGCACGCGTGTTCGTCAAGACGGGGACACTGACGATCCGGGAAACGAAGGGAAACGCAAAGGACCTTGTTGCCGCCCAGCCCGGAGATGGCGCGATCACCGCGCCGGTGGTCCTGCTGGTGGATCAGAGCACGGCGCGGGCGGGCGAAGTGTTTGCCGCCGCGCTCGACGGCAACAAGCGCGCCGAGATGATCGGCGAACATACGCTCGGCAGCGCCGCGAAGCAGCGGCTCGTAAAGCTGCCGGACGGCAGCGCGATGCTCCTCTCCTATCTGCGCTATCTCACGCCCGGAGGCGCGTTGATCCACGAGAAAGGGCTGCAGCCCCAGTTGCTCGTCGACGAACCCGACGTCGAGTTCGGCGCACCCGCTCCGGCGACTGACGTGATCCTGCAGCGCGCGCTTCAGTACTTCACAGAAAAGAAAGCCGCCTGAGATTTTCATGGTATAACCTCACCTTCGCTGAGGAGGTTCCATGAACAAACAGGCACTCATCGCCAAGATCGCCGCGGACACCGGCTCGTCGAAGGCGGGGGCAGCGGCTGCAATGGCATCCCTGCTCGAAGGCATCACCAGGTCGTTGAAGAAGGGGGAGTCGATCACGTTCGTCGGTTTCGGTACCTTCAAAACGTCACAGCGCAAGGCACGCACCGCGCGAAATCCCCAGACCGGCGCAAGCATCAAGATTCCAAAGCGCCGTGTCGTCCGGTTCTCCGTGGGCAAATCTCTCAAAGACGCGGTCAGATAACAGTTCACCGCGCACATCTTCGAGGCCGATCCATGCGGGATCGGCCTTTTTTTGCTTTATACTGGCGGTTCGGGTCAAAGCCTGAATTCGCAACAGATAGGCGCGTAGCTCAGTTGGTTAGAGCGCCTCCCTGACACGGAGGAGGTCAGTGGTTCGAGTCCACCCGCGCCTACCACTACAGAAGTGCGAAGTTCGAAGGTTGAAGTGCGAAGTAGGTCGAAGATTGAAGTGCGAAGTGGAAATCCGAGCAAGCAACTGAGCCAACTTTCCTACTTACCTCGAACTTCCCACTTCAAACTTCCCACTTAGGAATGAGCCAGATCACCATCACGCTTCCCGACGGATCCAGTCGCGCTGTGTCCGCCGGTACGCCCGTGCGCGACGTTGCGGCAGAGATCTCTCCGAATCTCGCCAAGGCGGCATTCGCGGCGATCGTCGATGGGAAGCTCGTGGACCTGTCCTACCCCCTGCAGCGCGATGCGTCTGTCCGCCTTGTCACCGACAAGCATCCAGAAGCGCTGCCGCTCGTGCGCCACAGCACGGCGCATCTGATGGCAGCGGCGGTGACGGAGCTCTTTCCGGGCGCGCAATGCGGCATCGGACCGGCCATTGACGAAGGCTTCTTCTACGACTTCATCGTCGATCGTCCGTTCGTCCCAGAGGATCTCGAGGCCATCGAAAGGAAGATGAAGGAGCTCGCGCAGCAGGATCTGCCGTACGAGCGCCAGTTGTGGCCGCGCGACGAGGCGATTGCGTTCTTCACGACGCACGGCGAGCCGCTGAAGGTGCAGCTGATCGAGGAGAAGACGGAAGGTCAGAAGGAAGTCTCCTGCTACACGATCAAGGACAAGGAGACGTTCATCGATTTCTGCGTCGGTCCGCACGTGCCGAGCACCGGCAAGCTGAAGGCGTTCAGGCTGCTCAGCACGTCGAACGCGTACTGGAAGGGCGATGCGCGGAACGCGCCGATGCAGCGCATCTACGGCACGGCGTTCCTGTCGGACAAGGATCTGAAGGCGTACCTCACGCAAATCGAGGAAGCGAAGAAGCGCGATCACCGCAAGCTCGGTCGCGAGCTCGGGCTGTTCACCTTCCACCCGTGGGCACCGGGCGCCGCGTTCTGGCTCGACAAGGGGACGAGGGTCTACAACACGCTCGCCAACTACATGCGCGACATGCTGTTCCCCGCGGGCTACGTCGAGGTGAAGACGCCGCTCGTCTACAACAAG
>ORMF012226741.1_pt1 | contig 24121 bp, 29 predicted proteins | sample 1779871 | NCBI WGS metagenome assembly ORMF01 (sample SAMEA104232316, study PRJEB22302) | groundwater metagenome | biome: forest; feature: aquifer; material: groundwater | place: USA | collected 2011-08-07 | depth 5.4 m | reverse complement strand
GCCGTTGTAGCTCAGCTGGTAGAGCAACTCCATGGTAAGGAGTAGGTCGCCGGTTCAATTCCGGCCAACGGCTCCAGAGGTGGCGGGGTAAATGCCGCAACTCCTTGTGAACAGTCGACGGCTTGCCCCGTAGACGAGCCCAACGAGTTGTGCGGGGTTCAATTCCGGCCAACGGCTCCACGTTTTTTAACTCGTGCCCCAGGGGTGGGTATCGAAGTGGTCAAACGAGACTGACTGTAAATCAGTTGCCTTCGGGCTTCGCAGGTTCGAATCCTGCCCCACCCACCATTCGACTCGCTCTACTCGCTCATGGTAAACCAAGTGAGTAGCCTGTCCTGAGCCGGGCCGAAGGGCAAACAGCGGTTTACCATCGCTACAAGCCAGCGTAGCTCAGTGGTAGAGCAACTGTTTTGTAAACAGTAGGTCGTCGGTTCAATCCCGACCGCTGGCTCCAGAATTTAGAACAGTTTAATCGCTTAGTACGCCCTATGTCGCAAGATAACCTCGTCAAGCTCGAGTGCAGCTCGTGCCACCGCATTACCTACCACACCTACCGCAACAAGAAGAAGGTAAAAGCGCGGCTGGAAACCATGAAGCACTGCCAGTGGTGTGTCAAGCATACCTTACACAAGGAGACCAAGTAGTTCGCCCAGTCTCCGCGTGGCGCGTGGGGGCGTCGTTCAGTGGTAGGACCTTGGTCTCCAAAACCAATGACGTGGGTTCGATTCCTACCGCCCCTGCCATAAAAATCTCTCCGCTTCTGGCGGAGGGATTTTTATGATAGGAGACGTGAGTAGGAATCGAAGGGCGCGAGATAGGCGAGCGAGCTGGCGCAGCTTGCTGAGTGTAGCGCCCCGGCTGCGAATCGGAGTGAGCAGGATTCCTACCGCCCCTGCCAACACTTTTTAGAAAACCGTTCCCCAAAAGAGCGGTTTTGGTGTATAGTATCTTAGATTATATGGCAAAGATATTTATTGTTCGTCACGCTCAAGATGAGGATAACGCCCGGAGCATTCTTAATGGTCGCAGAGATCTTGGCCTGACTGAATTGGGTAAACAACAGGCCCGTGAGGTGGGCAGTAAATTAGACGACAAAAACATTAGTGTTATTTTTTGTGGTCCTCAATTACGTCATAGAACCACTGCACAAATAATATCAGAAGCGCTTGGTGGTGTAGCCGTCATTGTGAATGATGATTTAGTAGAGAGAGATTTTGGTATTTTAACCGGCAGGCCGCTAAGTGATATTAAAAAATATGCTAGGCAAATTCTCGTCACTGATGGGGTTGACTATTTTTTGGACGTTCAGGGTTCAGAGAGTTTTGAGTCTGTCTATGCGCGAGCTGGTCATTTTTTGAAATATTTGTCGACTCAGAAACAGGATGGTAATTCGCTTGTTGTAACATCGGGTGATACTGGCAAAATGATTCGAGCCACCTACAATAATTGGTCTTGGGAATATGGCTTGAAGACCCCTCATTTTGATAATGTAGGTGTTATTGAACTTGGGTCGGGTTAGATATAATTGTTCGAACATCGTTCCATAAGGCCTGCCAGCACTTTTAAACCACCCTTTTGGGATGGCTCACGTTCTAGACACAATTACCATCCAACGTAATTGAATATCAGTATTCTTTAATGGATACCAATGTTCGTCGTAGTCAAACCACAGTCTCAAGAAAACGAGTTTGGGCAGTTTCATAATTTTTCCAGCCTCTGGGTCAGCTATAAAAATGTGCGTCTTTGTAACATGATCTAGAATACTGAAATGTCCAATGTAGCCTTTAAGCATCCACGATAGTCCTATGATAGTGTTTTTGTTATTATTTTTTTTCAAGTCGTTCCAGGTAGCTCCTTTTTTAACCCTTACCTTAAGCCCAAGCTTTTTTAGGGTATCAACAAGCTGAACGTTGGTCAGGCCACCTCTTTTCTTGTACTTTGATACCGAAGCAATTTTTTCTACGCCAAAAGCGAGGCTAAAGTATTTCATAATCATTCGTATGCAGGTTGGGCCACATGCGATGCTATCCCTTTGTTTAATAACTTTAACTTTCATACTTAGAATAATCTAACTAATAATGAATGTTGTCAACTTATCAGTATACCGAAACGGAATCGCTGCTTAATCTATCGGAGTGATTTTTTGGGTATTAAGCTAAGCCAGCTCTTTAGCCAAATCTTCCTTAATAATTGTTCGAACATCGTTCCATAGCCCCTGCCAAGAAATTTTAACCACCCGCTGAGGGTGGTTTTGGTTTATTAAGTTTAGGAGTGCTATTATAGAACCATGAATGAGCGCCGATTGGCATTACTGAAAGTAGCACTTAGGTTAGGTGGATTGTATTATATCGTGGGGGCGGCGGCTCATGGATTTGGTTTAACAATCTTCCCGTTTTATGACGGGCGACTCTATAGCCCTTATCACGACACCCTCATTGCCTTGTCAGCCATAATTTTTTCACTAGTATTGTTCACGATCGCGCACGACCCAATCAAAAATGTCGCCCTATTGAACGTAATCATAGTGGCGTGTATAGTTGCCGTTATTGTGACAATAATTATGGTGTGGAAAATAGATTTTACCGCTCTTGGCGCACCAGCCAAACACCTGCAAGCGATAGTGGAAGCAATTTTACTGGCCATCTATGCTTTGGTACTCGCACTGTTAAGACCAAAAATCGGAACTTAAGTTGGGTGTTTAGCATCGTGCCCTGGGATAGTAGCAACCTTGGTTCTAAAGTCCTCCGCGACCCTGAGCCAGAGAGTGTAATGATTCGAGGATGGATACCTAAACTAAAGTCAGTTCTTTAGCTAAATCCTGTTCAATAACTGTTCGAGCATCCATCTTTCGCTAAAGCTACAGAGGACAGGTCGTTCCACCGCCCCTGCCGCAAAAAATCGCTCCGGGAGCGGTTTTTTGTTATACTAGCCTTATGCAAATGCTCGTTTGGATGGGATTTATAGTCGGCTCAATGGTTGGCGGCTACCTGCCGACCTTGTGGGGAGCGGGGTTTCTTTCACTCCAGTCGGTTCTCTTGTCCGCCCTGGGCGGTATAATTGGCATTTGGGCTGGGTATAAGCTCGGCCAGAACTACCTCTAGGGTGCGGGTATGTTAGGTTAAGTACAGTCGTAGTATACTGCTCCTATGGTACTTACCTCTGCCATACTGACATTTTTCTCAACCCTAGGTGGTGACGTAGCCCAGCTGTTCGTCTACCCCTAAGCCCATTGTTCAGGGTTTGCAGTACCAGCATTTACCAACCGTTTATACTCTAAATTGTATGCAGTGGTTTTTCCCAGTCCTCAGCGTAGTTGTGGTTAGCCTCATTTCATTCGTGGGGTTGTTTACGTTCTCGCTCTCAAACGTGAACCTTAAACGTCTCATGTTTGTACTGATTAGTTTTGCCGCCGGTACGCTTTTGGGAGACACATTTTTTCATATTCTGCCAGAGCTCGTGACCGACAACGGCTTTGGATTACAAACTGGAGCGTGGTTACTTGGCGCCTTTGTTTTGTTTTTCATTCTTGAGAACGTAATTCATTGGCACCACTACCACCACGTCAGCGAAGAGGACAAGCACCCTGTCGGTATGCTCAATTTGGTCGGTGATGGCCTGCATAATTTAATTGATGGGGTGATAATTGGCGCCGCTTACCTTGTTGATTTTCGTTTGGGTGTGGCCACTACCCTCGCGGTAATTTTTCACGAGATTCCACAAGAAATAGGTGATTTTTTTATTTTGGTTCACAGTGGTTTTCGAAAGGGACAAGCGCTACTCTTTAATTTTCTCTCAGGATTAACCGCGGTGGTAGGAGTGCTGTTGGCGCTCTGGTTTAGCCAGCTCGTGGTAGGGGCGTTGCCCACTTTGCTTACACTGACTGCAGGGGGGTTCATATACATTGCCGCTGTTGACCTTATTCCAGAGCTCCATAAAGAGATGAGTTCTAGAAAATCAATTCTGCAGTTGGTGTCTATGCTTGCTGGAATTGGCCTCATGTTCGCCTTTAAGTTTTTTGAGTAGCCGGGGTAGGTATTAGCCCGAGTGTCTGTTTGTTGGTACGTGTAGAGGTATGAAGTTACCATCTGTTTATACATTTCTCCCACTAGCATTTGCTATTAGCCTGCTCTGCGGTTTGGTGTACGTAACCGCACAGCAGGTTTTGCGCCAGTCCGCTAACGATCCGCAAATTCAACTGGCGGAAGATTTGGCGGGCCGGCTAGGGCAAGGCCAATCCGTGAATAGCTTAGTTTCGCTTTCGCCGGTTGATATGGCCAAGAGCTTAGCACCGTTTGTTATTATCTACGACGAGCAGGGTAAAGTGCTAGCCGGTTCGGGCCAGCTCGATGCGGCAGTGCCACAGGTTCCGGCCGGTGTACTGGAGCACGCAAAAGCCCGCGGCGAAAACCGTTTGACCTGGCAGCCACGGCCCTCAGTCAGGAATGCTATTGTCGTGACCCACTTTGCAAGTTCTGCTCAATCAGGGTTTGTGCTGGTTGGGAGGTCGCTCAGGGAAACTGAAATCCGCGAGCAGCAACTGGAAATGGAGGTGCTGTTCGTTTGGTTGGTAACGCTCGTGGGGGCGTACTGCTTGATGACTGTATGCTCTAAACAATCAACCCCGGTCTAAGAATTATATGGAAGAAAAAATTATAAATTTAGAGCAGGATATACGGGTTATAAAAGAACGTAACCTTCAAGTGGAAGCTGATAAAGCCTGGGAGCTTTCGTGGACCAGACGAATTGTTATAGCCGTGGGCATCTACCTCATTGCAGCATTTTGGCTTAGGATTATTGGTGTCAGTAATATTTTTCAGAACGCGGTGGTCCCAGCGGTGGGATACTTACTCTCAACCTTGTCACTGCCATTTGTGAAGCAGTGGTGGGCTAGTAAGAAGCGCTGATTTTTATCGCGGACAGAGGATAACAGAATCTACCTAATGTTTATGGGGTAGATTTTTTGTACCCAAGCGGTGTTGGGTTGGCACTACCTTGACAGAATACAGCGCTGGTGCTACTGTATGATGTTATTCAAGTTATGACGGTTTTTTTACATTACTGATAACAAAAAGCCCTAGTGGCGCAGGTTTTCACCCGTTATCGCGATGATGGGTGGATGTGTCTTGCGTGGCTTGCACTAGGGCCAATTATTTCATATACCCCAAACGAGCCAATAGGGGTGAAATAAAATAGGAGATACAAAAATGAAAAATATAGCACTGCAACTTGGGGAAGCCCTTAATTTGCTGAGCGATTACCCTGGCATTCAGGATATCCTCGATATCCCACACGCTCAACAGTTTCTCAAACAACTCGGCGATATTCCTGCCGCGGCTGGCGTACCAAGTTTCAGCGAGGTCGACCAGACAAAACTCACACAGATTCGTGAGGGGTTCGCCGGTACGCTGGAAGGTTGGCGTGAGGCTCTCAATAGCTTGCCGCAGGTAACAGTAATTGACGAAGAGAGCAATAGCGAGGGCGAATTGATTTGCGGCCACGTCCCCGCCAATTTGCAGGAGACCCAGGATACGTGGACCGAGGGGGATACGGGTTACTTTAGCTTCTGTGTCGACAATCAAGCCGAGCTTAGTACTAAGGACGGATTGGTCAAAGGAACATGGGCCGAGGTGTATGCGGCACTGGTGAAACACGTCAATGAAAAATTTGATTACCCAGATGTCCCAGAGTAACTACGTATGTAGCGAGTAGCAAGACAACGGGCGATGGCAACCATCATCGCCCTTACATTCCAGCTCATAACCCAAGTTGTGGTTTGAAATGTAAAACATAAATCAATCGAACATTCACAATCTATAGAGAGGTTCAATATGCAAAATAATAGTGTAGCGACACCGTTATCAGAAACCATTGAGATTGTCGCAGACAATACTGAATGGGCGCGAGGCCTTCTCGCAGAAATCAGTAAGTCAAGTTATTTGGTAGCCAAGCTCAAGGGCGCTGCTATAGTCTCGTTAGAGACAAAGGCAGACGGACACCACCTTCAGGATTTTTACGGCGTGCACATCGTGCTTCGTGAATTGAAAAAGAATCCCGACCGGCTGGTCATTTGCTGTGGGTTTGCTCCCTTGGAGTTAGTTCGGAAACTGAACCCAACAGTTGACGTGCTACTGTCAAAACCAAACGTGCTCTTCAGGCGAATGCCTTTGTCAGTGGATGGCCTTGTCAGTACTTTGCAACAGGCTGAGGTCGAGAAGCCGAAGCAGGCAGCGGCAGTGCAGCAAGCAGCCAAAGCCATGTCAGATTACGTGGCACAGGAAGTGGCTAGTATTCTCCATCGGCTGCAGCGGATTGATATCAGCAACCCCCAAGACGACTACGAAAAATCATTGGTCACGACAGCGGTAACTCAGGCCAGAGTATTCTTCCCTGCGCTAGCCAATGCCTCAAATGAGCAAATCGTTGATTTTCTGGTCGAAGCTAGCAGCCAGCGGCAAGAGGTGATGAAGGGCGAACGAGTGGTAGGCGTTTTCTGCGATATCGAAGGGACGCTCCTGCAAGGTGGCAGTATCAATCAAAACGTTCTAGACATGCTTCGGCAGTATGCCAATGATGGAATGGCAATTACGGTGTGGACTGACGGTGACGTCAAGGAACTTAGCTCAAAGTTGCAGAAGCTCGGAGTTATGTATGCCGTGAAGAGCAAGTTTGACTTCGCTGGCGCCATCGCCGAAATTGTCCTCGACGACATGGATGAATTTAGTTTCACTGCGAGAACCAAAATCTACGCCGAAACGTTTATCCGCGTCGCTTAAAACCCACCTAGTGAACCTATCAACTGTCTCCCACTCCCCGTGCGAGACAGTTTTTATTTGAGATAGGTTGTCACGTCCACCCACTGGCTCAGGTCAGTGGGTTTTTGCACGTAGCCGCGGATGTTTATACCCGTCCCGCGGTGGATTCCTAGGTGTAGGTGCTTGCGCTCGCCGTCAGTCTCCGTGCTGTAGCCTTTGCCGAGTTCGGCCCAGGTAGCGCCAGCCTGTAGCTCCTCGCCAACTTTGGTAGCAATGCTGGCGAGCTTGAGGTGACCGTAGACAACGGTTATCGCCTTACCTTCCAGGTTGCAGGCCTGTACAGCTACCCCGCCGTAGCCTGCGACCCAGGATTTTTGCAGTAGTTTGCCAGTACAGATGGCTATTACGTTTAGCGGCGTGTTTTGTTCGCTGGGGTACGTTTCAAAATCCACCCCCGTGTGGTAGCCCGTGAACCGTTCAGGGATCACCGGCGAGTGGCTGGGTGAAATGTACAGGCCGAAGGTTTTGAGCGTAACGCGCTGGAGCGCCTCGCTCAAGGGTGGGTTGAATTTTGTGGTCGCCATCTGTTCTACTAGTGGGTTTGGAAGAGTTGATGAGGTGACGGGAGAATTTTGCGTTGCCTGCGAGGGTGGTGAGGGAAGAACGTAACTGCATCCCACTAGGAAGCTCAGAGCCGCTACAGAAATACCGAGTGTTCCTATACGTTTTAGATATAAGTAGCGTGCCATATCTCTGTAGTATAGCAGAATCGTAAAACCTTGGGCTTGTGAGAATAAGCACGGCGGGCAGTATCGGCCGGAGCAAATGCTAGCTCGTTTTCAAATTGGAGCACTAAAACAGAACTGAGGCTTACCTCTACACTTACCTAGACCGCCAAAGCCGCTCGACGTAGGAGCGGCTTTGGTTTATGGTGCGAGATGGGTTAGTATGGGTGTATATGGGTGTACCACAACGTCCGGATAGTTCTGGCCCCGCTGCTCTCCCCGGCCAGGCGTTGCAAGGTGCTGCTCTTAACCTGCTGGAGCTGGCACAGGTGGAGCCCTTGGTGGCGCTGGAGCGCTTAGGGAGCGCGGCTTCTGGTTTAGGGTTGGCTGAAGTTCGGCGTAGGTTCGCTACCTATGGGGCAAACACGGTAGTGACCGAACATCACCTCAGCTGGCTAAGCAGGTTATTCTCAAACCTAAAAGATCCCCTGAGTGGCCTCCTGCTCATTTTAGGGGTAATTTCGTATTTTGCTGGTGAACTACGTTCAACCGTGCTTATTGTGGTAATGCTCGTCTTAAGTGTTACTTTGCGGTTTATTCAAGAACTTAAGGCTGACAAAGCGGCCGAAAAGCTCAAGGCTATGGTCCGTACCACTGCCACCGTGGTACGGGGTGGGGTAGACCAGGAACTGCCGCTTCAAATGTTAGTGCCAGGGGATGTAGTACACCTATCGGCCGGTGATATGGTTCCGGCTGATGTGCGACTACTGGAATCACGCGACCTGTTTGTGAACCAAGCCACGCTGACGGGCGAGGCCTTGCCGGTGGAAAAACACGCCCCGCAGGTTATAACCAAGGGTTTAAGTCAGTTTGATGTACCCTGCCTCTGTTTTATGGGAACCGATGTGGAAAGCGGCACCGCCACGGCGCTGGTGGTGGCTACCGGTAGGGTTACCTATTTTGGTAGCCTGGCCCAGAGCCTCACTCGCGACCGAGAGGTGACAAATTTTGATCGGGGAGTGGGGAAATTTACCTGGCTGATGATTCGGTTCATTGGTGTGATGGTGCCGTTGGTTTTTTTAATCAATGGTTTTGGTAAGGGGGATTGGCTTCAAGCTTTTCTATTTGCGTTGGCTGTGGCGGTGGGGCTAACACCAGAGCTTCTGCCTATGATTGTAACGGTGAACCTTTCTAAGGGCGCACTTGCTATGGCTAAGCAAAAGGTGATTGTAAAACGGCTTAATGCCATACAGAATTTTGGCACTATGGATATCCTCTGTACTGACAAAACAGGTACGTTAACCGAAGGTCGGGTAAGCCTTATTAAGCACGTTGATATTGAGGGCAGGGAGAACGAGCAAGTGCTGACCTATGCGTACCTTAACAGTTTTTACCAAACTGGTCTTAGGAACCTGCTTGACCAGGCAGTACTCAAGTTCGAGCCGGTACGTGCGCACACGGCTGAACACTTGTACAAAAAGGTGGACGAGGTGCCGTTTGATTTTATCCGCCGACGTATGTCGGTGGTGGTGGAGGATAGTAAAGGTAAGCACATTCTTATTTGTAAAGGCGCGGTGGAGGAGGTGCTAGCGCAATCAACGCACGTAGTGATTAGCGGCAAGACTATACCCTTGAGCCAGTTTCACCACCAGAGTAAGCAGGGTTTGGTGCAAAAGTTGAGCCAAGATGGTTTTCGCCTTATTGCTTTGGCTACTCGCGAGCTGCCGGAAGCGAAGCGCGTCTATACCGTAGCTGATGAAACCAGTTTAACCCTTATCGGGTTCCTGGCCTTTCTCGACCCAGCTAAGCCAACTGCCACGCAAGCCCTGCGCGACCTGGCACAACACGGCGTGCAGGTGAAGGTGCTCACCGGTGACAATGAATTAGTGACACGCAAACTCTGTAGTGAGGTGGGTTTGGACATCAAGCGTATTCTTTTAGGCAGTGAGATTGCTGAGTTGTCTGACAGCGAACTGGAGGTCGCGGCGGAAGAAGCTACGGTGTTTGATAAGCTAGAGCCCTCGCACAAGGAGCGTGTTATTCACGCACTCCAGCGTAAGGGGCACGTGGTAGGGTTCTTAGGCGACGGTATTAACGACGCGCCGGCCCTCAAAGCAGCTGACGTTGGCATATCAGTTGATACGGCAGTAGACATTGCTAAGGAATCGTCCGATATTATTTTACTGGAAAAAAGTTTGCGGGTCTTAAAGGATGGCGTACGAGAGGGGAGAAAGGTGTTTGGCAATATTGAGAAGTACATCAAGATGACCGCTAGTTCTAATTTTGGTAATGTGTTCAGCGTGGTGGGAGCGAGCATTTTTTTACCCTTTTTGCCTATGCTGCCGCTGCAGGTCATCACCAACAATTTACTCTACGATTTGTCACAGGTGGCTATACCGACCGACGGCGTGGATCCAGAGTACCTGGTGCGTCCCCGGGCTTGGAGCATACGACACCTACAGCGTTTTATACTGGTGATGGGGCCAGTGAGTTCTTTGTTCGACTATGCCACCTTCGCCATACTCATCTTCTGGTTTGGTGCCTGGACCAACCCAGCGTTCTTCCATACCGGTTGGTTCGTAGAATCCATGCTCACCCAAACGCTCATCATCCACATCATCAGAACCGACCGTCTACCGTTCCTGCAGAGCCGAGCCAGCTGGCCCTTGACCCTTACCACCTCGGCGGCAGTGGCGCTAGCGATTTGGCTGCCTTGGTCGCCCCTGGCTGGTGCCTTAGGGTTTGTGCCGCTGCCCCCCACCTACTGGTGGTTTATGGCCGGGTTCCTACTGCTCTACGCATGCCTGGCTCAGCTTATTAAGCGCGCCTTTGCCCGCCGCCTAGCCTGAGGCTCTGGCGCACGGGTGGTGTCGAACGGTTTTCATTTCCTAGCTGGCCGTTCGCAGCGCGCGACGGTTCGCTCTACTTGTACGTGCAGGGGTAAAAGAGGTATCTTGTATTTACTTGGCGTATGAAAAATAAATTTGTCCTGATTTCTATTGCCGTAGCGGGTTTGGTGGCGGTGGGGTATTTTCTACTCAAACAAACCTACCACTACCCAACTAACCCGACGGGTGAGCCAGCAAATTTTAACCTGGTTTTCAAATATGGAGTTGGCGCGAAAAATGAACTGAGTACTTTTAACCAAACTTATACCAGAGATATGGTAATGGATCAACCAGTAACGGTACAATTGAAATTTTCCGACAGTGAACTTGCTAGTATTTATCAAAAGATAAACGACTTACAATTGTTTGATAAAAGCAAAGAACCAATTGAAGGAAATATGTTCGTTACACCATGCTCAAGCTATTATTTGAAAGTCCAAGTTGATTCTATCCAGAAAGAATTATCTTGGGATAATTGTCGAGGGAAAATCAGTAATAGATTTCAGCAGTTCACAAATTTCATGATCCAACTTATTGAGTCAAAGGAAGAGTATAAGAAATTACCAACTCCAAGAGGGGGGTACCTTTAAGTTATCTGCCTTCACCTGAAGACCATCGGCGTGAGCCCGCGGATGAATGTGAGGGCAGATCCACTGTAGCTTTAGTTGGGAAGGCCTTGGTATTTTCGATTTGTTTTGCTACACTTACAGCATGAAAAGATGGTTAGTGGTTTTACCCATACTTACGATTGCGCTATTGGGCGCGGGTTGTCAGCGCACGAGCCCCCCGGTTGCTCCACTGCAACAACCACCTGCTACGTTACCTCCTCAACCGAGTACGGTGCCCCAGCCCCCTCCGGCGCCCGCAGTACCAACACCTTCACCAAGCGCGGCGGTGGTTGATTGTGGGCAGGCAGGCCCCGTGACTGCACCGGGTAGTACTGTATACCAGGCGAGCGAGGCCACGGCGAAGGCCTGGGGTTGTTTCGTAGCAAAATTTGAAGCCTGCGCGTCCGCGCGGGTCCAGGCAGCGATGGATGCACGTAGCCCTAGTTCGTATATAAATTTTGAGATTTCTGGAGAGCGGCAGGGTGCACGTTGTTTGGTACGTGGCCCCAGGGTAAATATACAGACAGGGCAGTTAACCACTGTCAGCTGTGCCATTAGCAGGCCGTACCTCGATGCTTACTTTATCGGTGGTCAGAAGAATAATACTACCCTTACCCAGAGTTACCTCAAGGGTTACCTGATGGCTAACCTGGTTATGTTTGGCGGCGGCAAGTCCTTAACCACTGCCGACGGCACGACCGACCAGGTTGCCTGCCAGTAGCTATGCCAGGGTGGATAGGTCGGCACCCGGTGTTCGCCTTCGCTGGTTTCTTTTTTGTTCTGTTTCTCATCGGGTTGGCAGTAGTAGTATTTTCACCGCCCAGCAGCCAGCGGGCAGAGGTGAAGCAGTATAGGGTAGAAGACAATGTTTACCTCGAAGGCATGCGCTGGAAGGTGATTACTGCTCATGACCTCGGGTCGACGATTACCTTCCCGGGGCCGATCGCCGCAATCGAACAGGCCAGCGGTCGGTTCGTGCGCGTGCACTTTGAGGTAGAAAATCAATCCCCAGTGAGAAAGGTAGTAGGATACGTTGGGCTCATTGATAGCCAGGGGAACGAGTATAGTCCGCGGCTGTGGGCCGATTCTTGGGTGCCCTTGGGGGATCGTTTGTTGCCCGGTACGAGCATTGGGCAAGAACGTCATACCTATACCGTCATTTTTGATATACCACGTGATGCGTCTGGCTTACAGTTCTACCCCGCCGGTATCACGCCGTACAAAGACGTGCGTATTAATCTTGGATTCTAATGTAGCGTATGGCTTGACCCTGTGGATTGTGCGATTTTCCTAAGGTTTGCTATACTAGGGGAACTAATTCGTTAACCAGCCACAACCTATGGCCAAAGGTATGACCAAGTCACAGGTGCTTGCTGCCCTAGCCGAAGCCACCGGTAAGAGCCGGAAAGAGGCAACTGCTATGGTAGAGGCTATGGTGGACCTCGCCTATAAAGAGACCAAGCGGTCTGGTGAGTTCACCATTCCCGGCCTCGGCAAGCTCGTGAAGAAGAACCGGGCGGCTCGTATGGGCCGTAATCCCGCCACCGGCCAGGAGATCAAAATCCCGGCTAAAACCGTGGTTAAGTTCCGGGTAGCCAAGGCTGCCAAGGACTCGATTCTCTAAACCAAAACGGTACTGCCGCGGCGGTCGCCCACTGCCTACGGCGCGTCCCCACAGCCCCCACCCGTCTAAAGACCGGGTGGGGGCTGTGGTATACTGGAAGCACGATTGAGTCTTTACCTGTTAAGCACATGGTGTCATGAGCTGGCTCTGGTGGGTGAATATTGGCTACCTATTGAACGCCTTTGCTCTGGTGGTGGATAAGGTACTCCTGGCGCGCCGTGAAGTGAAAGATCCGGCGGTTTACGCCTTGTTCATTTCCACACTCGGCCTACTGGTCCTCGTGCTGGCGCCCTGGGGTCTGACGTTCCCCAGCGCCCGCGCGCTGGCCCTAGGTCTTGCTTCTGGCGCGGCCTTTACCTTGGCGCTCTGGTTGATGTTTACCGTGCTCAAGGTCGGTGAGGCCTCGCGCGTGCCTGCCTTCATCGGTAGCTTAAGCCCGCTGTTCGTGTTTGCGCTGTCAGCCCTGTTCACGGGCGAGCGGCTGGCGCTGCCGCAGATCCTCGCCTTTGCTTTACTGGTGGCTGGTGGCTGGCTCATGGTCGGCGGTCACGGCGGGTTGCAGCGGCGACCACTCCTCCTGGCCGTAGCCTCAGCCGCGGCTTTTGGTTTGGCGTATGTGGCTTTAAAGCTCACCTTTGCCGAAACTAATTTTGTGTCGGGCCTTATTTGGTCTCGGTTGGGCGGTTTTGCCGCCAGCTTGTGCTTGCTCGGTATCCCCGGCACGTTCCGTAGCTTCCGCCGGGGAATCAGCCAGAGCGCGGGCGGCTTGAAGCTGGCTTTTTTGGGTGGGCAGGTGGCCGGCGCGCTCTCCGGACTGTTCATCACCTACGCCATAACTCGCCAGAGCGTCACGCTGGTGAACGCGCTGCAGGGGTTGCAGTACGTGTTCATTCTCCTGTTGGCGTTACTCGTGTCGTGGTGGTGGCCAGCGCTGTTCCGCGATGAGTTTAACCGTCAGAGCCTGAGCCGTAAGGTAGCCGGCACGGTGGTGATAGGTGCCGGGCTCTACCTGGTAGGGCTTACCAGCTGAGCTATGCGCTACCTCTACCTCTTCCTGGGTATCAGCCTGCTCGTTATTGTAGCGGCGGTGCGCCTGGAGCAGAGCTTACCCTACGCAGCCAACCCTCAGTTCGACGTGGCTTTTGCCCCAGGGCAGGCGCGCTACCTCGGGCTTGACCCAGCGGAAACGTACCGCGCTATCCTGACCGACCTCAAACCAGCCCACGTCCGGCTACAGGCCAACTGGAGCGACATCGAACCTGAGCCTGGACAGTTCAGCTTCACCGAGCTCGACCGGTTGGTGAGCGAGGCGGCCTCCGCCGGCACCGCCGTGACCTTGGCGGTGGGGCGGAAATTGCCCCACTGGCCCGAGTGCCAGGATCCCGTTTGGCTTAAAGACCTAAAACCCTGGGAGCTTGATGAGCGCCTTAGCCAGATGCTGACCGCGGTGGTTATGCACTACCGCAGCCACCCAAGTATTGTGCGCTGGCAGCTCGAGAACGAGCCGATGTTCGGCTACGGCGACTGCCCGCCCCCGAACTGGCACCGCCTGAGGGCCGAGCGCGACCTGCTCCGCTCCCTGGATCATACCCGCCCCATCCTCCTGACTGACTCGGGTGAGCTGTCGTCGTGGTGGGAGACGGCGGGTCTAGCGGACGAGCAGGGCACTACGCTCTACCGCGTGACCTGGAATTCTTTTTTGGGCTACTTTAACTCCCCCTGGCCGCCGTTCTACTATCGGTTGAAGGCTGCGCTAGTGAGCCCATTCGTTAAGCGGACGGTGGTCAGTGAGCTGCAGCTGGAGCCCTGGGCGCCAGCCGGATTGGTTAGGCTGTCCTTGGCTGAGGCTAAGAAATCGTTTGACCTTAACCGCTTTGCGGAAAACGTACAATTTTTCCGGCGCACTGGATTGTCCGAAGCTGTGGTTTGGGGCGCAGAGTGGTGGTACGCGGCACTGAAGCACGGCGACGCGGCCTACTGGCAGGCGGGGCAGCAGCTGTTCCACCAGCCGGTACTGACCCACTGAGCCGCGCGGTATGTATAAGGCAGTTATTCTTGATCTGAACGGTGTATTTTTAGTGAGCCCCAAGCTGAGTGATAGGGTAGAAAAAGATTTTGGCGTGCCGAACTCAGTATTTCTGCCGCAGCTTTTTGAGATTATGGACAAGGTGCGGCAGCCGGGTGCGGCCAAGGCGTTTACCTACTGGCAACCCGCGTTGGTGAAATGGGGTGTTACGCTGTCAGAGCAGGAGTGGTGGGACTACTGGTTTAAAGCTGAGGTGCCGTCCGAACCTATGATTACGCTGGCTCGCACCTTACGTGCTCGTGGTATCAAGGTAATAATCCTCTCTAACAATTTTAAGGAGCGAGCTGATTACTATGGCCACTACCCCTGGCTTCGTGAGGTAGCCGATAAGGTCTACTTTTCTTGGGTTACGGGATACGTCAAACCCGATGCGAGGGCGTGGGAACTCGTGCTATCTGAAAACAATCTTAAACCTGAAGAGTGTCTGTATTTTGACGACCAAGAGAAGAACTTAAACGTAGCTGCTGGTCTGGGTATTACCAGCCACAAATTTACGGGCGTAGAAGATTGCCAGCGCGTAATTGGTAAGAGCTTTGAGCTACCCTAAACGAGTGCAAAACCAAACCCTCCGCTCTAAGGGCGGAGGGTTTGGTGTAGCTTGTCTTATTCAGTAACCGTCACCTTGCCGAAGTGGCTGGGCGTGAGGTGGTCGTGGAAGGGCCAGCTGCCAACCTTGGTAAAGGTGAACGACCAGCTATCGCCCGACGCAATACCCGTTTTAGGATCGAACTCGGGGTAGTTGGTGTGGGTAGGGTGGGGTGCTGAAGCAGGCCAGTGGGGCTGTGAACCATTGTTGACGAACTTAACAGTGTCACCTTGCTTTACGGTAGTCTGGCTGGGGGTAAACCCTTCGTCGGTCATGGTTATAGTTGTAGTGTTTGGCTGCGCCGTGGCCGGGGTGGTCACCGCTGGAGCGTTTGGTGCTTCGGCTGAAGGAGTGGCCGGGGTAATTTGGGAGCAGCCAGCGCCGAGTAGGGCAAGCGCCGTAATGAGGCTGGCGGCGGTAAGGGAGCGTTTGAGCATACGGTTTAGATTAGGGATTAGTGCAGTTCAGTGTACCTTATTATAATTGGGTTTACAACTTGTTATGCTTAATGTGCTCGGCAAACTCACTCCCGTTGCCAGGGGAGGTGCTTTCCGTTATACTTGGCTTTGCTGTTGCGGGGTATGGCTAGCTCGGCTAGGCGTCCCGTCAGGGCGGGAAGGTTCTGGGTTCGAGTCTCAGTACGGAGGCGTTCATAATTTCGGGGTATGGCCTAATTGGTAAGGCGCACGCTTCGGGTGCGTGAGATTCTGGGTTCGAGTCCCAGTACCCCGACCACCTTGAGCACCTTGGAACTCGTGACCGAGGTGCTTAAAGTTTGCAAGAACAAAACACGGCTCCGAGCCGTGTTTTAAAATTATTCTAGCGCCAGCTCTTTGTTTTTAAGCATGAGCTTGCTCTTAAGGCAGGAGAGTAGTTCGCGCTTCTCCTGAATTGAACCTTGTTGCAATAGGTACTTAGCGTAGTTTCTGGTATCGACATCAGGTCGTTTAGGCTTGCGCTCAAGGTTATCAGTTTCACCCAACATCTGCCTAAACCTGTGGTAGCGTTCCAGCTCTTGGTTAAGCCTGCCTTTAATACCTAGCTCGTCCAGGTCAATTTTGTCTATCAGCTTGGTTAGCTGGTCAATGAGCAGCTCTTCCCTGATATAGCCTGAGCGGCAGGCGTGGTCTTTGCTTTTATTGCAACCATAATAGACGTAGCGGCTCAGGGTGCCATCTTTAAGCTTTTTAAACTTCTCGTCAGCGCCGATGCTTGAACCGCACAGGCCGCACGTTATCAGCTTGACAAAGGCAAACTCCTTGTCATGGGGCTTATTCAGGTTGCTACACTCTTGATTCAGCTTGGTTTGCACCTTATCAAACAGGTCGTGGGTTATGAGGGGTACGTGCTTGCCCTGGTACCACTTGCCGCTCTTTCGGGGGTACTCATAGGTGCCGTAGTAAAACGAGTTGCGGAGCATGAGGTAGATATTACTGAGGGCCAGCACTTTGCCGGTTTTGGTCACGAACCTAAGATCGTGTTTTAACCAGTGGTATACTTTTCGGCCGCTCCAGCCATCCAAGCCCACTTTGGCAAACACCTGCTTAACCACAGGTGAGCGCATGGGGTCGGGGATAACCGAACCAGGCTTGTCAGCCCGCTTTTCGTTCAGGTATCCGGTTGGCGCCATGCCAGGCCACAGACCCATTTCTACCCTGGTCCTCATACCGCGCTTGATGTTAACGCTACGGTTATCGTTCTCCAGCTTAGCCTGGCTCCCCAATATCATGAGCAAAAATTTCTCATTAGGCGAATCAGCAAACTTTTGGCCATAGGTGCGAATCTCCAGGAGCGCCTTTTGGTCCATCAAGTCTATGATTGCGCCCAGGTCCCCGGCGTTCCGGCTTAACCTGTCTGGTGCCCAGGTCAGAATGGCGTTAAACTTGCCCGAACGTATGTCAGCTATCAGCTCGTTGAACACCGGCCTGGTACCCGAGGCTTTGGCTGAGTGGCTCTCTTGCTTTATCTCCGCAACGTTCAGCCCCTCGCGTTGGGCAATCTGGAGCATCTCCTTAACCTGCGAGCCAATGCTCAAAATTTGCTTTTCTTCCTGCTCGCTGGATTTGCGGGCGTACAGGCAGTACTTGGCTGGCAGGGGAGCTAAAGGCGAGGGGGTAGGGTTAGGCATAGTACCCCAAGGGATGACGCAAGCCCTCGAATTAGGCTAGTTGATAAGCTGTTGGTAACTAAAGCTCAAAAACCCTTACAAATTCCCTTTTTATCCTTTACTTAAGCGTAAAGAAAAGCTAATATTAAGGTATATTTTAGATTATGAAAGGAATAAATACACTTTTGATTGGTGTCGGGTATCATGCTAAGAGAATTTATTTACCCTTTATTAAGGGGAATGAATTTTGTAATTTGGTTGCTTGTTTGGATTTATTATCACAAAAAAGAAAAATCAAGGACTTCCTAGAAGGATTCAGAATCACTGTTCCTTGTTATTTTACAAAAAATGATTCCACTTCCGATACATTAAATAACAAAGAATTAAATTACTTGGATAAAATTATTAAAAAACATCAAATTGAGGCAGTTATTATATCAACTGAACCTCTCTCTCATTTGAAATACGCAAAATGGGCACTCGAAAATAATTTACACGTCCTTCTTGATAAGCCGATTTCAACGGAGGTTGATGTTTCAATAAATGTAGATAAAGCGAAAAAATTATTTAATGATTACACAAAATTGGCGAAGTTATATGTTGAAAAAAATAAAAAACAGAATCTCGTTTTTAGTATTCAAGCTCAACGAAGATTTCACATCGGCTTTCAGACAGTCAGAAAAAAGATAATAGAAATGACTAAAATATCTAATTGCCCAGTTACATTCATTCAAACATTTCATTCGGACGGGCAATGGACCTTCCCAAATGAATTCATAAGCCAAACCTACCATCCATATAATCAGGGATATGGGAAAATGTCTCATTCGGGATTCCATAGTGTCGATATTGCAATATGGTTGGTAGAAGCTTCATTGAAAATAGATAAAAAATGGGATAATTTTAAATTGGAAACTACTTTCATTAGACCGAGAGACATATTCGCGCAATTTTCCAAAGATGATTATTTAAAAATTTTCCCCGACATCAAATGGGCCTTAAATGTAGAAAAAGAAATTAAGAAAGTTACGGGGGAAGTGGATGCTTTTACACATATTTCATTTTTAAATGGAAAAAATATTATAACAAGTGTTAATTGCAATTTGCTGCACAATAGTTTTAGTAGGAGAGGGTGGTTTGACTCTACTGGTAGAGATTTGTACAAAGGAAATGGTAGGGTAAGACAAGAGTCATACATTATTGAACAAGGCCCTTTTCAATCTATCATTGTAAATTCTTTGCAGTCAGAGGAAATTCAGAAGGGGAATCTGCATCCATATGAAGTTGGTGGCGAGTATCATTTTGACATTCACATTTTTAGAAATAAAACTATGTTTCCAAAATTACTGGCTTATGAATACTTGAATTTGCAGTCACTCAGCCCCGTGAATGATTACGGCTATTCAAGAGGTCATCAGGAGGATGCCAGACGAAATTGCATTATGGATTTTTACCAATCTATTATTAAACAAGCACCACCAGAGAAGCAGGGATCAAATATTCTTTATCATGGTTTGACCACACAAATTCTTAGTTCAATTTATGTTTCGGCTGCGAGACAATACAATGGACAAAGCGGTGTGGTGAATGGAAAAATTAAGTTTAGGTTTAATAACAAATCTTATGTCTAAAAGACTACCTGTTATAATTCAGAATATCATTTATAGAAGGAAGGCGACTACTTTCGAAGTACTCTTATTAAAAAGAAACGAAGATCGTGGCGGATTTTGGAATGTGGTTAATGGAACTATGGAATTAAATGAGTCCGCTATTGAATGTAAAAAAAGAGAATTATTTGAGGAAACTGGCATTCAAGAAGTAGTAAGCTGGAGTGAAGAGATTCATAGATTTAGCTTTACCCTTCACGATGATGTATTTACTGTTATTGTGTTTACCGCGGAGGTAGGGGTAGGCCAAGAAGTGGTTATCAATGAAGAACACACCGAATATAGGTGGGTTAGTTTTGATGAAGCAATAAGAATGGTAAAATTTGATGATGATAAAAAAGGTTTACACAAGTGCCAAGAAAAGTTGGTAAGTAATGAATTATAAATAATCCCTGCAATTTTTTTATGGATAATGAAAATAAAATATTTTCTATAGCGTTTGAAGGTATGCACCGCTCAGGCAAGGGTACACAAATAGAATTATTAAAGGACAAATTGATAGAAGCAGGTATCCCATGTATTTCTATAAAAGGCGAAGGGTATAGATCAGGCTTGGGCAACACACCAGAAGATCCAAAATCTGATTTTTGGGAACGAATGAGCAAAGAGTTAAGGGGTGGAGCAGATTTTGAACTATGGGAGGAGGCAAGTTATAGGTTGGCGCGTGAGTTGCTTGTATGGAGAGAAAGAATTTTATCAAAAGAAATTGATAAGGTATTAGCGCCATTTGGTGTCTTGCTAATCGATCGTTCATTAATATCAAAAGCTAATTTAAAGAGCTTACAGTCGCCACCGCCCCCCGAAAAAATATTTTCTTATGAAGACTTATATCCAACGTTGATTCAAAAACACAAGAAAATTACCGTAGACATGGTTTTACCAGATATTATTTTTGACTTGATTGCTCCAAAAGAAGTTTTATTGTCCAGACTTGATAAAAGTGATCCCGATTATGATTTTAGAAAAACTAATATTGAAGAGAAGTACAATTTATATATAGACTCAAAAAAACATCTCCCAGAAGAAATCACAAATAGGATAGTCACCATTGACTCATCAGTGAATTCAGAGGAATTGGATAAGAATATTTCCGAAATAATTAAAAATAAATTCCCAGAGTTTGCTATTCTAAAATAACCAGTCTAGTAATTCTTTTGAATAAATTACATATGCTTGAGCCAAAAGAAATTTACATGCGTGCCGCAATCAAAGAGGCTTTGAAAGCAGGAAGTAATGGTGAGTATCCCATTGGTGCCGTTCTTGTTAAAGCAGACAAAATTATTGCTAGAACACCAAATATTACGGTAAGTAATAATGACCCGACACAACACGCGGAAATTGAGGCTATTAGAAAAGCGTTAAGGGGTTTGGGGCGACGTTTTCTTGAGGATTGCATTTTGTACACAACTCACGAACCTTGTCCAATGTGCGCCACAGCTGCTATCTGGGTGAAATTGCGTGGTGTTGTGTTTGGCGCGAGGATGAGTGATATGGTTGAATACAGTTTGGCTAATAAAAATGATAAATTGGTCTGGCGGACTGTTCCCATTTCTGCGGCGGAGGTTTTTGCCAAAGGAGAACCTAAGGTGGAATTAGTTGGCGGTTTTTTGCGCGAAGAATGTAAAAAATTATTCCACTCATAACTTATTCAATGGTCTCTCATATGATAAAAAAAGAAAACATAACTTCTGCCTACATTCAAAAACTCTCGTACCCAGATTTTATTGGCTTCATAAATCAATGGAATACAGTACCTGGCTCATACTCCACAATTTCAAAATTGGCGATATTTTCAAAAATGACTAAGTCATCTAATATTCTGGAAGTTGCTTGTACTACCGGTTTTTCATCTAGAGAGTTGGCGGTTGCGACTGGCTGTAGTGGTGTAGCGTTTGATTTGTCGGAAAATTCAATTAAAATGGCGAATTATAATAAAGAAAAGTATGCATCAAATATAGAAATTTCCTACAAAGTAGCTAATGGATATAGTTTTGAATCACTAAAGAAGTTCACCCACATTGTTGTTGGGGGAGGTCTTGCTTTTTTTTCTAATCCTGAACGAATGTTGATTCGTTGCATTGAAATGCTAAAAGATGGTGGCTATATTTTAGCAACGCCTTATTATCAGATAAATCAAATGCCACAAAAACTGGTTAAGCGCACACATAGTGCACTTGGAATACCACTGAATGCTTTTACTAAATTTTCGTATAAAGATATGATGAAATTATATAACAAGTTGGAAATAGTCTTTGAAGAGCGAAACAAGTTAGTTCAGGAAACAGATGAAGAACTAGCGTATTATTGCAAATCAGTAATTGATAGAGCTTGTCAAATTCATAAAATTAACAATAAGGAAGTCTACGAAGTAATGTATAATAAGCTTTTTTCGATCAGAAAGCTAATTAATGAGGGCCGCCCTTATCAGGAATATTGCGTTTTGGTTCTTAGGTATAGAAAATCAGTATACCCAAGTCGTTTTACTCCACTTTTTTAAATTGAAATTTATGAAACAAAAAACATGGGTTGAAATATCAAAAAATGCTCTTCAAGCAAATGTTGGCGAAATAAAAAAAATAATCGGTGAGGATGTCTTACTATTAGCAATTATTAAAGGAAACGCATATGGCGCAGGCATTACCCCCATCGTATCAGCGACTAAATCATTAGTAGATTGGTATGGAGTCGATACTCTTGATGAAGCAAATCTCGCTAGAGTGAATTGCGACAATCCAATCCTGATTTTGGGTTATGTGGCAACTAATGATGCAGCTGAAGTTGTTAAAAAAAAGTTTAGTGTACTAGTTTATACATATGAATTAGCAGTTGTTCTTTCAAAGAACGCAACTAGAAAAAATCCCGCAAAAATTCATATAAAAGTGGATACTGGGTTAGTTCGATTAGGTCTTTGGCCCGAAGAATCAATTATTTTAGCAAAAAAATATTTAGCCTCCCCAATATTATTATTGAAGGCCTGTATACTCATTTTGCAAAACTTATTGACGAAAACAACAACGAAATTTATTTAGACCAATTGGAAAAATTTATTTTTGTAGAAAATTTTCTGATTAGTATTGGTATTCGACCAAAAATACTGCATGTAGCGTCTTCAGCAGCTATGGTTCTTTACAAAAAAACGCATTTTAACATGGTTAGAATAGGAATTGCTTTTTATGGACTTTGGGGTAGAGAATCCTCGTTAAAATTTATTTATGAAGCGAATAAGGATTTTAAACTTTCATCAGCTACAACTTGGAAAACAACTGTTATTAATATAAAGAAAATAACAGCAAATGCAGGTGTCGGATATGGGTGTACCGAAATAGTTTCTAGAGATACTACTGTGGCAGTTTTAGGTGCTGGTTACTACGATGGCATTGATAAGCGTTATGGAAAGGTTGGTTACGTTTTAGTAAATGGAAAAAGAGCAAAAATTTTGGGAGGGATTGCTATGAATATGTGTATGGTAGACGTGTCAGATATTGAAAATGTAAAAATAGGAGATGTCGCAGTTTTAATCGGGCGTTCTGGTAAAGAAGAAATAACAGTTTATGAGTTTTCAAAGGCCATTAATACAAGCAACTATGAAGTTATTTCACGAATTAACCCATTACTTCCTAGAATATTAGTTTAAAAAAATAACGTATGCATGATGAAGCAAAAGACAAAATGCATTTAGTGCTAGTTAATGCTGTAGTATTTAAGGGTGATCTCGTGCTAGTGTCACAACGGAGTTGGGTAGAACTCCATGAGCCAGGAAAGTGGACCATACCCGGCGGCAAAGTCGAACGGATGGAAAAAGAAACGTTTCACATCTTAGAGGCAACAATAAAGCGGGAAGTATTAGAAGAAACTGGTGTCGTAGTTAAGGACGGGATGGAGCTAATAACTAACAATAGTTTCGTACGATCAACTGGGCAACACACTATTGCGTTAGTTTTTGCCTGTACTTACGACCAGGGAGAACCCCAACCACTGGAAGATACTATTAGTTGCCGTTGGGTTTCTCAAAGTGAACTTGAAGGTTTTGATTTTGCGCCTAATGTTAAGGATTACATTCTCAAGGCTTTCGAAAATAATTAAAAAATCAACAAATCAATGGCATGCTCCATATTTTTTATCCGCCACGGACAGTTGGTACCACCGTACCTCGACCACCTTGCGATGGACTACCAGACGTTGGCTGACCTTTCGTTGGGCACCTTGGATCCTGGAATTAACGATAACGCCCCTACCCTCTTGGTTAAACAGACATCTGGTGTTGATTTTCCTCAGGTTCATAAGGTGTACTACAACAACTCTGGCAAGTCGTCTCGCCGCTCACTAGAGTCAGCACGCTGTATCGTGGGAGTCCTCGAGGAAAGGTTTGGCACCCCAGTTCAACTACTGGGGCTGCCTGAGATACGTGAGGTGCTGTTTGATGTGCGAGGGCTCGTGAGCGAGGAGGAGTTTAAGCAGCGTGGCATGGCTGCTATCCGTACCACCCTCTACCAGGCCATAATTCACGGTGGCGCTACCGAGCCTCTCGCTGAAATAGCCGCGCGTATCAAAGTTCTCCACCAGGTCGTGGAAGAGAATAGCCAGAGTGGTGAAAGCGCACTGTTCGTAACCCATGACTTCTTCATGCGATTCCTTGAGGTATACATAACACGCCAGCAGCGCCTGGATAACGTTAGCGTTGACGATCTCGAACGAACCGGACTTAACTACTACTTTGCTGGTTTTACGACTGATGATTCGTTGAGAACGCTCGAGCGATGGGGAAGTCAGATTCTATGAATCACAGTAGTGTAGTGTATAAAGAAGCCCATCAGTTTACCTGATGGGCTTTATTAGGCTGAGTAGCCGCTTTATTTAAAGACCACTATATCCTCATTTATTTCCAACCAATCATTCAAGCAAGAAGGGCCTAAATTGCTTTCTGTTCGACCAGTCTGTCGTAATGGTTCAATAGCTTGGCAACACCTTGGGCTAAACTATGTACATGCCCTACACACAAAACCCATACCTGCCTAAGGTTCGGCGGGAAGCTGTGAACCTTGTGTCTTCAGGTTGGACCCTAAGGCACGCCGCCCGTC
>ORMF011811209.1_pt1 | contig 24122 bp, 29 predicted proteins | sample 1779871 | NCBI WGS metagenome assembly ORMF01 (sample SAMEA104232316, study PRJEB22302) | groundwater metagenome | biome: forest; feature: aquifer; material: groundwater | place: USA | collected 2011-08-07 | depth 5.4 m | reverse complement strand
TAGCCCTACGAGGCCAAATGCGGCTTCCGCGATTGGCGGGGTAGCGGCAGGGCTTCCGCGCGCGAGACCTTGGCGCGTGTCGCCGCCGCGGCTATTGCTCAGAAATATCTCAAAGAAAAGCTCGGCGTCGAGATATTGAGCTACGTCGATCAGGTTGGCGATATCAAGGGGGACACAGATTTCAACACCGTAAAAGCCGCGGATATAGAATCCAACATCATCCGTTGCCCCGACCAAAAAGCCGCAAAGAAAATGATCGAGCTGGTTGAAAAAGTAAAAGCCGAAGGCGATTCTATCGGGGGAGTCATACAGGGTGTCATCAGAAATGTCCCCGCGGGCTTGGGCGAACCCGTCTTCGACAAAATTCCAGCGGATTTAGCAAAAGCAATGATGAGCATTAATGCGGTGAAAGGTTTTGAGATGGGGCTCGGTTTCCGGAGCGTTGGCATGCGCGGAAGCGAGCACAACGACCCGTTCGAGATCAATGAAGGAGAAATTCGAACCAAGACCAATAATGCGGGCGGCACCTACGGCGGCATCTCAAGCGGAGAGACGATACACTTCCGCGTGGCATTCAAACCCGTTTCCACTATCGCCAAAGAACAGGATACGGTCAACCGTAAAAAAGAAGCAATCAAACTCTCGGCCGCAGGCCGCCACGACCCGTGCGTCCTTCCGCGCGCCGTCCCCATCGTCGACGCTATGTCCGCCCTCGTCATCATGGATCACTACCTGCGCCACCGCGCCCAGAACGGATAGAGCTCATATGCGGGTATGAAAGCGCCCTATCAGCGCACCACCATTCTCGGCGTCATCGCGTTCCTCATTGCCTCGGGCGGCTACGGGGGGTATACGGTGGTAAAAGACTACCAGAAATACGGGCCCGATTTTGAGACGCGCCCGCATACGGTCGTTCGCGTCGTGGATGGCGACACCGTCGATGTGGAAAATGGAATACGAGTGCGGCTCCTCGGTATCAACGCCCCCGAGCGCACCGAGTGTTATTTTGAGGAGTCCAAGAGGATGCTCGAAGTTCTCATCGAAGGAACGAGGGTCATCGTAGAGAAAGACATCACCGGCAAAGACCGCTACGGCCGTCTCCTGCGCTACGTGAAGATTCCCAACGACAATCCGGAAGGAGACGATCTATTCGTCAACAACGAACTGGTGCAGAGGGGTGCCGCCACCGCCTTAAGCATTGCGCCCGACACCACATACCGCGACCTCTTCGCATCGTCCCAACGTTCAGCGAAAGAAGCAGGGCGCGGGCTCTGGGGCGCGTGCGAATACGAGAGCGAGAACGAAGACCTGCGCGAGGTGGATTCCGTGGCACCCAATCCCAAATGCACCATCAAAGGCAACATTTCCGAAAAAGGCTATGGGCGCAATTACTTTCTGGAAGGCTGTCCGAATTATTCACGCATGAAGATCGATCCGCGCAAAGGCGAGGCGTGGTTCTGCTCGGAAAAAGAAGCGCAAAAAGCGGGTTTCACCCGCTCCGCCTCCTGCGACAACCCGTTTTAACCGGAAACTCGCGCCACCTCAAAACATCCATAACTTTACGCCATGGCGTTTTGTTAAGGATGCCGCTTAGGAAACCAATTCCGCAACGGCTTTTTCAACGGCATTTACGCCATCATTTTTTATTACATCCACAAAAACACTTCCCGCGATGACGATATCTGCGCGTTTGGCGAGTTGCTGGACGTCCTCGCGCGACTTTACCCCGAAGCCCACCGCGATAGGGAGTTTGAAAATATCTTTTAATTCTTTTACGAACGTGAAAAGTTCTTGCGCGAATGTGCCGGTCGCGCCCGTGATGCCCTGCCGCGTCGTGCAATACACGAACCCGCGCGAATCTTTGGCCAGCTGTTCGAGACGCTCGCGCGGCACGCCGGGGGAGACGACGGGGATGAGGTAGATATCGTTCTCTTTGCATGCGGCGAGGAGTGCCACACCTTCTTCAGTGTCAAAGGGGCAATCGGGGATGATGAGCGCGCTTGCTCCCGCATCAGCAATGGTTTTCACGAATTCCGGGATTCCGTACCGGAATACGGGATTCGTATAACTCATCACCGCCACCGCTTTTCCCGCCCGACTCACTTTACTAAGTAAAGTGAGTGAACCTGCGACCGAGGCACCCGCTTTGAGAGCGTCTTCGCATGCGACCGCGATTGTCGGGCCATCTGCCATCGGATCGGAGAAGGGAATCTGGAGCTCGATGATATCCACACCGCCTTTCACCAAAGCGTCGGCGACTTTCTCCGACTCCTCCATCGTGGGATACCCGGCTATCATGTGTGCCATGAAAAGCGGCTTGTCGTCTTTATTTCGTAACAATGTGTCGATTGCATTCATAGAGTCACTTGCCTAGTAGTTTCAAGAACTCCATGGTCGACAATCTCGCTTGTTTCAAAATGCTTGCCAACGTTTTGCGAGTTATGTCCCGGCTGTGTCGAGCTATCGTAACGAGAATGCGCGGATCACGCGGATGTTTCAGTTGAAGATGACTACCAACCTGTCGAACGATGACGTAGCCGCCGCGCACGAGAGCGTGCAGTATTTTAGCCGCAGTGAGAACTGGAAGGATGCTCATGCAACCACTGAAAGCGCGCCCGAGCGAACAAGCTTTCCGTGTATACGTTTAGTATCGTCGACGATGATTTTTCCCTGCTCAAGAGCCGCAAGGGATTGAAGTTCTATAACTTCGACCGCATACCGCTTAGCCTCGGCGAGTGTGCGTGCCTCAGTAAGAACATCAGGAAACGCGGGGACGGATACAAAATATACCTCCTCTGTCTTATCGAGCCATATAACGGCCTGAAATTCGCCGTACTTTGTTTTAATAGGATATCTTTTCCTCATATTTGAATTATACGAGATATGCCTCTGAACCACAAATGAACCTAAGGGTTATACCGGCCATACTCATCTTTCAAGAAGTCGCGGAAGCTTTCGTCCTTGAACGCGCGGGCGAAATTGAAGAGATCTTTGTCGCCCCGCCCTGAAAGTGTCGCGACGACGATTTCGTCTTTCGGCATCTTTGGTGCGCGCTTCTGCACTTCCGCGAGCGCGTGCGCGCTCTCGAGCGCCGAAATGACTCCCTCGTGTTTCGCGAAATAATCCACTGCGAGGACGGCCTCCCTGTCCAGCGCATAGGTTAGTTCCACACGTCCTTTTTCATAGAGGTCAGCGAGTTCAGGTCCGATGCCCGGATAATCGAGGCCTGCGGAAATAGAGTGCGTGGGTGCGATCTGCCCGTCTTCGGTCTGCAGAAAGAGCGATTTGTACCCGTGGAAAATACCCGTCTCACCCGCGATTTTCCGCGACGCGTGCTCTCCGATTTTTTTTCCCGTACCCCCCGCCTCCACGCCCACAAGTCTGACTTGCAGGTCGGCAATAAAGTCATAGAAGCTTCCCATCGCATTCGAGCCGCCGCCGACACACGCGACGATCGCGTCAGGAAGCTTGCCCTCGCGCACCTCCAGCTCCGCCCGTATCTCGCGCCCGATGACCGACTGGAACCAGCGGTTCATTTCAGGATAGGGTGCGGGCCCCAAGACCGAGCCGATACAATAGTGCGCCTCATCCAAATGCTCCATCCAGAATTTGAGAGCCTCATTCACCGCATCCTTGAGCGTCTTCGACCCGTATTCCACGGGTACGACTTTCGCTCCGAGACGCTCCATCAGAAAGACATTGGGCCGCTGGCGGCGGATATCCTCGCTTCCCATAAATATGACGCACTCGAGACCAAGCTTCGCGGCTACGGTCGCGGTCGCGACACCGTGCTGTCCGGCGCCCGTCTCCGCGATGAGCATTTTCTTTCCAAGCCGCCGAGCGAGGAGTCCTTGTCCCAAGCAGTGCGTTATCTTGTGCGCGCCCGTGTGATTTGCCCCTTCATTCTTGAGGTATATTTTTGCACCACCAAGGTCGTGCGTGGCGCGCTCAGCATAGATAAGAGGTGTCGGGCGACCGGAATAATTTTTCAAAAGCCCTTCGAATTCGTTCTTGAACGCCTCATCTTTCTTCGCCGCCTCAAACGCGGCGGTCAGCGTACGAAGCGTCTCCCAGAGCATCTCGGGGACATACGCGCCGCCATAATTATTTGTTTTTGATGTACTCATATGAGCGCTTGTTTCAGTTCATGTATCTTCGCAAGAGGATCAGATGACCGCAGTATCAAGGTCCCTACCAGAATACCCCGTACGCCGGCTTTCCGCACCCTCCGCACGTCGTCAGCACTCTCGATACCCGATTCGCTTATCACGGGTATTTTTTTGTGGATGAGAGGAATCAGCGTTTCGGTGACCGCGAGGTCGACGTGGAGCGTCTGCAGGTCGCGGTTATTAATCCCTATCACCTCAGCGCCTGTGGCGAGCACTTTCTCCACGTCGATTTTGTCGTGTACTTCGACAAGACTATCGAGACCCAGATTTTTTCCCAGTGCCATGAGCCGTATGATCTCATCCACGTTCAGGATGTTGGCAATGAGGAGGAATGCATCGGCCCCCGCGAGCAGCGTTTCGTACACTTGGTATTCATCGACGATGAAATCCTTGCGGAGAATTGTCTGTGGGACTTTAGCACGAACATTTTTCAGGAGTTCAAGGGAGCCGCCGAAATACTTTGCATCGGTCAAGACCGAGACGACATCCGCCGAGCTTTGTGCGTAGAGGTCAGCAACGTCGAGGGGAGACTCTGCGATGAGCGTTCCTTCTGAAGGGGATTTCGGTTTGATTTCGGCCACCAAGACACTCCCTCGATCAAAAAGCTTACGGAACGGGCGGCGCTCTATCTCGAAACTCGCAGCCCTCTTCTGTAGTTCCTCAAGCGGACGAGCCGCCTTGGCGGCATTGATTTCCAGCCGCTTATTTGCCACTATTTCGTCCAAGACATTCATATACTACAGTATACTTGTTCCATGACAGGAGTGAAAATTTGCGGGATAAAAAGTATCGAAGACGCGCGGGCGGCGAGGGCGGCAGGTGCCGACATGCTCGGTTTTCATGTCGAGCTCGCGGGAGGGCGAAGCCCACTTTCTGCGGAAGCGGCGGCCGAAATGATTGCCGCGCTTCCACCTGCCGTTTCGAGCGTCATCGTAACGAGTGTCGCGGAGCCGGAGCAGCTCATTGCGCTTGCAAAAACGACGGGCGCGAATATTTTACAGCTCTACGGCGACGTGACACCGAAAGCAATTCTTGAAGTGAAGGCGGCACTTCCGCGGCTTATGGTGTGGAAGGTTCTTAATGTCACGGACGAGAGCTCCATAAAAAAAGCGAAAGAATACGAGGGGGTCGCGGATGCCATTGCACTCGACACGTTGAACAAAGAGACCGGTGCGCGCGGGGGAAGCGGGAAGACGCATGATTGGAATATCAGCAAAAGAATCGTCGAATCGCTCTCAATTCCCGTCGTCCTCGCGGGCGGGCTTAATCCCGAAAATGTCGCCGAAGCGGTACAGAATGTCGGGCCGTATGCGGTCGACGTCAATTCCGGCGTTTCGAATCCCGACGGCTCGAAGGATCTAGCGAAAGTGGAGCTGTTCGTGGCACGCACGAAAGCCCTCTAAGCAAAGGATGCAAGGGCGCGTTCCACGACCGCATCTTCCACCGCATGCGCGAATTGGCCGTCTTTTTTGTACACCGCGCCGATTTTCTCCAAGAGCACGTAGTGCGGCGATTTCGCGCGGACTTTTTTGTCGCCCTTTGTCGCCGCGATAATATCGGCAGAGGCGAATTTCTTTATGGGTTCGGGAGTGACGCCGAAGTGTGCCAGATAGTCAGCGACAGATTTGCGATCTTGTGCAGGAAGAATGCCGAGCAGTTCGGAGATTTTTGACTCGACGAGTATTCCGTAGGCGACCGCATAGCCGTGCAGTATTGTGTATTTGGAAAGCAATTCCAGCGCGTGGCCGATAGTATGTCCAAAATTCAGTATCCGACGCTCGTTCTCTTCCCGTTCGTCGCGCATTGCGACGTCGACTTTTATCCCGATTGAGCGGCAGACCACGTCCGAGAGCGCCGCACCGGTCGAAAGCGGGTCGTCGAGGTTTATTTTTTTTACCTCTTCGATCGCGTCAGCATCCGAGGTGAAAAATTCCTTTATCGCTTCAATGAGTCCGTTGACCACGTGTTCGCGCGGAAGTTTTGAGAGGAATTGCAAATCCGTGAGAACGGCGTGCGGCAGATAGAACGCGCCGACGGTGTTTTTTCCGAAGGGCGTGTCGATGCCGACCTTGCCTCCGACAGAGCTATCAACCATCGCGAGAAGCGTCGTCGGCATTTGCAGGTACGGCACACCGCGCAGGTATGTCGCCGCCACGTATCCCGCGACGTCCCCGACGACTCCGCCGCCGAGCGCCAGAATCAGTGTCTTGCGACCGTAGTGTTTTTCGAGGAGTGCATGGTGCAAGCTCGTCACGGTCTCCTGATGTTTGTTGTCCTCGCCTTCGGGAAAGGTGAACAGGTCGGCGGGTGTGCCCGATTTTCTGACGAGAGAAAGCACCTGTTCGCCCCAGAGCTTTGCGGTGGTGGAATCCGCAATAATCGCGATATTTTCCGGCTGCACGCTTTTGACTGCCGCAAGCATTTCTTTCTCAAGATTGATTCCGACCGTAATGGGACATTCCGCGTCCGCGGTCTTCAAGAGGATCGTACGTGAGGTGATATCAGGCATGCAGGGCGGCGACTTCTCGCATAAGTTTCTCGGTCTCTTCCCAGCCGAGGCAGGGGTCGGTGATAGAAAGGCCCTCGCGGTCTATTGTCTCCGGTGTCATCGCCTCAAGCTTCTGACTACCTTCCTTGAGGAAACTTTCGATCATAAATCCTTTGACAAGGCGGCGATACTCGGGGTCGGCCTGCATAAACGCAAGCGACTCCTTCACGACTTCCGCCTGCCGCGATGAGACTTTCACGCCGTCGACTTTGCAGTTGTCATGGCTCGCATCGATGAGGATGGCGGGATTTTTCACCGTGTGTTTTTCGAACAGCACTCCGGCTTTGTGGACATGCACAGGGTCAAAATTCGAGCCGCGGAAACCGCCGCGCAGTACCAGATGCGCGAACGGGTTCCCGTCCGTCTCTATCTGATGGCCGTCGAAGGTCGTGTGATGCGGGTGTTGCGCGGCGATGATGCCGTTGACCGCTATCTCTATCGAACCCGAGGTCGCGTTCTTCATGCCGACAGGGCAGTCAGCCGCGGAGGCGAAGATACGGTGTTCCTGGTCCTCCACACTGCGGGCACCGATGGCCATCCATGAAAGAAGCTCCGCAAATCCTTTTGCGTTGTGCGTGAAGAGCGCTTCGTCGGCGATAGGGAGTCCCATTTCGATTGCCCGTACCATCATGTCGCGGCAGTATGCGGCACCCTTTGCGATGTCGGGTTCCACGAACGGGTCAGGCTGATTCACGGGCCCGAGCCATCCGCGAATGGTACGCGGTTTTTGTATGTAGACCCGCATGACGATTTTCAGTTTGTCTTTGAGTTCGTCAGAGAGTTTTTTGAGCCGCCCGGCGAAGGTGAGAACCGCCTCGGAAGGCCATGCGGAGCAGGGGCCGGCAATAAAGAGAAGACGGTTGTCTTCCCCCGAGAGAATAGCCCCAATCTCTGTGCGGTCCTGAAGTATCTGCGCCTCGGCATTTTTTGAGAGCGGGTAGCGTGCGACTATCTCCGCGATGCTCGGCATTTTTTGTATTATTTTATGGCTCATATCTGTTTACGGATTACTTTCCCTGCAATTTTTCTTCAAGGAGGGCGGTGTAATTTTTGTCGGCAATTTCTCTCTCGAGCCAGAGTCGCTCTTGCTCAAGGCCCTGTGCCAAGAACATTGTGAGTCCGGAGATGGCGCGCGCGCCCTGCGCGCGCGCGGTCTTAAGAAGCTTCGTTTCAAGCGGGCTGTACACGAGGTCGAACACGGCAGCATCTTTTTTGATGATGCCTTCGGGTACCGGCATCGCATCCACATGCGGTGACATGCCGATAGGTGTCGCGTTCACGATGACATCAAACGGTGTGGCAGTGAGCGCGTCCTCGCCGATTATGGTAACCCCGAATGATGCGCGGAGCGCCTCGGCTTGCTCCCTATCGCGATTGTGGCAAAAGACGTTCGCCCCCGCCCGCCCGACAAAGTAGGCGACCGTGCGTGCCGCGCCCCCCGCCCCGATAAGGAGCACGTTCTTGGCCTTAAGCGTAACGCCTGCGAGAGCTCCCGCGACACCCGCCACATCGGTGTTGTACCCGGTCAACGTCCCTCCGCGGTTCACGACCGTGTTGACCGCACCGATGTCCCTTGCCGTGTCGTCTATCGCATCGAGAAGCGGCATGATGGTTTGTTTGTGCGGCATCGTAACGGCGGCGAGGTGTATGGGAAGCGCGCGTATCGCCGCGACGAGGGATACCACGTCAGGATTGCCAAACGCGAGCATGACCGCATCCACATTCTCTTCTTTGTATATCGCGTTGTGTAGCGTTGGGCTCAGGCTGTGCTCGACGGGATTTCCAATGATTGCGGTCAGCTTTGTTTTGGGCGAGATGTTCATACGCTCATTATTTCTTCGCGGCGAGATGTTGCCGGAGAATCGTTAGTGCCTCAATGTAGCCGGCTTCTTTTTTACCCGCGATCTGCGCGATGCATGCGGGGGCAGTCACCGAGACCTTCCTCCACTCCTCGCGCGCGTTGATGTCGGAGAGATGCACTTCCACACACGGGAGTCCCGTATCGACGAGCGCGTCGTGGAGCGCGTAGCTGTAGTGTGTGAATGCTCCGAGGTTGGCAATAATGCCGACCGCATTCGCACTCTCGGCCTGCAGGAAGTCGATGAGCGCTCCCTCATGATTGGATTGGAATGTCTTGACCGCAAGGCCGGATTTCTCCGCCTCGGCTCTGACCATTGCCTCGATATCGGAAAGCGTTTTTGAACCGTACTGCACGAGATCGCGCAGACCAAGGCGATTGAGATTGGGGCCGTGAATGAGGAGAAGAGTTGCCATATGTGCGGTTTGATTCGGGTAATTATAGCCTATAGGAGTGGGTTAAAAGTAAACGAGCCCTCTATTCGAGAGCTCGTTTCCGGTATCGTAGGTTGTTTACAATAGCGGGGATGAGCTCTCGAAAGAGAGTCCATAAAAGAAGCCAAAGAAACGAGACTGAATCGTCTGCATACGCTATTGATAGTAAGACTTTCGGTATTGTTGTCAAGCCATTATGGCAAATGAAAGGGCGGCCACCAGAGGCGGCCGCCACTTCTCCGTCTTGTTCGCGCTCCTATGCGCTAAAGATCACCGATGTAGAGGTTGGGTCGAGATTGTCCCGCGTTAGTGAATGCGGCATTGACCAATTCTTCGACCTGGGTCGTGGTCGTTCCTTCCGGAACTTCGGTGATCCATGCACATACGCCGTTGGGACGACCGAGGCGTGTCTCGGGGCCGTTGTTGACGTAGTGCACAGACGGCATGCCGATCTTCGCGCTCGTGAAGACGTTCTTCAACGAATCACGAAGAGGGCCTTGAGCGTCGGGTATTATCCCACTTACTCGAACTTCGAAGTCGAAGGCCTTCATGGTTTTCTCCCTGAGGCTGACGATGTGGACGATAAGAGCAGAAAGAGCTTGCGCGGCACTTTCTGCGGTTTGCGGTTGTTGAACGCAAATACAAAAACCCGCCCTTACAGCACAAATACGCTTGTGCAGTAAGGGCGGATTTCTAGACCGCGGTGCCACCTTTTTCGTTCTCACCAAGCCCGACGTGTCGGACTGGTTATCTCTATTACGGGAGAATCCCGGACCCTACTTTTGCAGGGTCGCCTCACCGGCCCGAACCCTGACCAGTGCCAGGAACCGGATCAAAGGCTTTAGCTAAGGCCAGTCTACGTGGAATGGGGCCGGTGTCAAATATCGACAGAAAAAGGATACGGAGATAAAAATCGCCAATTTTCTCCAGCACACTGTTTCCGACGTGAAGTCTTTGATTCAAGCTTTACACTGAATATCTCTTTCCCTCCATTTTTTTCATATACTTAAGAATACCTCCAGAATACGCCTAAGCGTAAATAGTAGGAATCATCGTAAGCCGAAAACCTTCTTAAATTCTTTCTCTCGCGTAAACCGTTCTGCGACGATGATCTCGACGTATTCCCCGACACCGTAGAAATCAGCGACGACCTCGAGCTCTTCTTCGCACGGGTAGGGGCACACAAAGACAGACTTCTGTACCGTAAGAAACCCGAGCCGCTTGAGTGTCGCGGCAAACGCATCGCGCGCAGATTTTGCATGATTGGGAATATCAAAAAGAACGATCCGCCATTTACGATCCCAAGTCTTCTGTCGCGGTGGTCGAAGTTCCCGTAGCGCATGCATTCCCATCACCTTTTTACCGGCGTGTGAAAGTATCAGTGAAGCGTGCCCGTACTCTCCGCGCTCGATCGTGACGTATTTCTTTTTTACGATATATTCGGAAACGCGCCGTAGCTCACGATCCGTCGACTCCTGAAGTTCTTCGAAATCGCGTGCTGCGCGATATACACTGAGAGCGTGGCGCGCCGGATGCCTTCCAAAGGCAACGCCCGCATTTGCAATGGTGCTGAGGACGCGAAGAAGGGTATCGCGACGTTTGATCTTCATAGTGCAATGATACCAATTCCTCTAATTTACGCCTAGGCGTAATTTGGAGGAACGTAAACTTGACAGGTAGTTTGTTCAGAGGTATACTCCACTTATGCAGACGAGAACTCAGATTGGCATTTCCATCATCACTCCCTCCCCGGGAGTCTGATTCGCGCTTAATTGGAAACCAAGTAATCGCAAACCAGCCTCCCACAAGGAGGCTGGTTTTATAAGATGGGGTAATATAAGGTTCACCTATGAAAACAGTAGAGACAGAGAATGCCCCGAAGGCGATAGGTCCGTATTCGCAAGCAGTCGTCGCGGGCGACCTTGTGTTTTGCTCGGGGCAGGTCGGGCTTAATCCAAAGACGGGTGAATTGGTCGCGGGCTTAAAAGCACAGACCGCCCGTACGTTCGAGAATCTCAAGGAAGTCTTGAGGGCTGCAGGTCTTGAGCTTGGGAATGTCGTTTCGGTCAATGTCTATCTCACAAGCATGAGTGATTTCAAAGACATGAATGAAGTGTATGCTGCCACATTCGGCGAGCATAAGCCCGCGCGCGCCACGGTGGGTGTTTCAGAACTTCCAAAGAATGCGCTCATAGAGATCTCTTGCATCGCCTCACTTTCAAAATAACTATGACAAAAACATTCAGAGTGGAGTTAGTCGACGAAGCCCGCGAGGCCCTGCGCGGTATCGTGAAGGAGACGCCGCTCATACGGAATCGCGGGCTCTCGGAAAAATACGGCGCCAGCGTTTTCCTCAAGCGCGAAGACTTGCAGATCGTGCGTTCATACAAATTGCGCGGCGCGTACAACCGCATGCGCCTGCTCACCTCTGCCGAGAAAAAGCGCGGCATCGTGTGTGCGTCCGCGGGTAACCACGCGCAGGGTGTCGCCTTCAGTTGCGCGCAATTAAAAGTCCACGGCACGATATTCATGCCGCAGAATACGCCGCGGCAAAAGGTGAGCCGTGTACACGCGCTCGGCGGAAAATATGCCACCGTCGAACTCACGGGCGACGCGTTCGACGAAGCGTATTCTGCGGCACGAAAGATGTCCGAAGCAAAAAAAATGACGTTCGTGCATCCCTTCAACGACCCGTTGGTGATCGCAGGGCAGGGCACTGTCGGCGCGGAGATATTGGAGCAAATCACGGAGCCGGTAGATTATCTCGTCGTACCGATAGGCGGCGGCGGGCTCATTTCAGGCACGGGTTCTTATTTCAAGGCAAAGAGTCCGGAGACCAAAGTCATCGGTGTCGAGCCGCTTGGCGCCCCCGCGATGTATAAGGCGCTGAAGGCGGGGAAGGTGGTGACGCTCGATAAAATTGATACGTTCGTCGACGGCGCGGCGGTGAAGACCGTGGGAGACCTCACCCTTTCTCTGGCGAAGAAAGTCGCCGACACAGTGCTTCTTGTCCCCGAAGGCAAGGTATGTCAGGAAATGATAACGCTCTATCAGCGCGACGGCATCGTCGCCGAGCCTGCGGGTGCCTTGTCTATCGCGGCGCTCGATCTGCTCGGTACGAAGCTCAAGGGCAAGACAGTGGTGTGCATTCTCTCCGGCGGCAACAACGACATCAGCCGCTATCCGGAAGTCATCGAGCGCTCGCTCGTCTACCAAGGTCTCAAGCACTACTTCATGGTCAATTTCTCCCAGCGGCCGGGTGCGCTTCGCGGCTTTCTCAATGAAGCACTTGGCCCGAGCGACGACATCACGCTCTTCGAGTACACCAAGAAGAACAATCGCGAGAACGGCCCCGCGCTCATCGGCGTCGAGCTTGCAAGGAAAGAAGACCTCAAGCCGCTCCTCGCGCGCATGGACAAACTCGGCATATCGTACGAACTCCTCGCAACCGACAGCCCCATCTTCCGCTTTTTGATCTGATAAAAAGTCTTTAGTCTTGAGCCCCTAACATTAAAGCGATACCGTCCTCCAACGGTTCGCGTTGCGGACGGTATAACGGTCTCATCGTCGACCGAGAATGTAGAGCGCGATTAAGACCCCAAGAAATTTGATGACCGTAAGGGCCATCTCATTATCGAGGTCTGCGACCCTCACGGACGTCTTGCCGATGAGTACCATTGTGAGTAGCGTCGCCACAAGCACGAGCAGTCGTGCGCCGAACCCGAGATTCCTGATCCCGGAATCAATCGATCGAAACATCTTTGTGTACCTCCTCTAAAGAGCAGTCGGTGCATTATGTTGTTCGCGGTACACATCGTCAATAGTAGTCAAGAATCTCAAGGACGGTCCTTGAGATTTTGTAGCCGTTTGTCAACAACACGCGCCTCTGTTACACTACAGTCATGACTAAAACATCCACCCAACTTCGCAATCTTCTCCCTACCCTCAATCGGGGGTAGCGGAATGGCGCATTATTGCAGAATATTCCGCTCCTTCTCGGGGTAGCAATCACTATTCAATATATGTCGACGCTCACTATCAAAAACCTTCACGTCAGCCTTGCCGGCAAGGCTATTTTGAACGGTATCGATCTCACCGTGCAAAAGGGGAAGACGCACGTCATCATGGGGCCCAACGGTTCGGGCAAATCCACACTCGGCAATACCATCCTTGCGCATCCGGCTATCACCATTAGCAAGGGCACAATCACATTCGGAAAACACGTGCTGTCGAAAATGAAAACCGACGAGATCGCACGCGCGGGAGTCCTCATCGCACTCCAGCATCCGCAGGCGGTCTCGGGCGTCTCGGTGACCAATCTTCTCACGATTGCAGTACGCAAATTCGCTGCCCAGCAGAAGAATTTCAAGATGGCGCATTTCAGGGCCGAGATAAAGGACACGGCAAAGACGCTCCACATGCCCGACGAATTCCTCACACGTTCCATCAACGAAGGATTCTCCGGCGGAGAAAAGAAAAAAATGGAGATACTGCAGTTGGCACTCCTTCCTGCGAAATGCGTCATCATCGACGAGATCGACTCTGGCCTCGACATCGACGCCCTGAAACTCGTCGCCAAGCAGATTACCAAGCTCAGGGCGCGCGGCGTCTCCATCGTGATTATCACGCACTACAACCGCATCTTGCGCTGGATAAAAGCCGACCGCGTCCACATCCTGCACAAGGGGAAAATAATCAAAACCGGTACGAGTGCCTTGGCGAAGACGATCGAAGAGAGCGGCTACGGCGCGTACATCAAGATTTAATCGCAAATAAGAAAAACTACTATGACCAAACAAGCAACAGCACCCCAAGCACCAATCGGTTCGCACACGAAGGGCGGCGGGTCCGATGCTTTGCCCGACCGTTTCGTCCACCGCGCGAAGCGGGGCATCACGCGCGAAATCGTCGAGGAAATTTCCGCTATCAAAAACGAGCCAGCATGGATGCGGGAGTTCCGCCTGAAGTCGTACGAGGAATTCGTGCGCCTACCGGTCCCCACATGGGGCCCCGACTTGAGCGGGCTCGATTTTCAAGCCATCACGTACTACCAGAGGACCGAAGAGGGGAAATACAAGAGCTGGGATGACGTGCCCGCCGACATCAAGAACACATTCGAAAAGATCGGCGTGCCGCAGGCCGAGCGCGCATTCCTCGCGGGCGTCATCGGCCAGTACGAATCCGAAGGCTTCTATCAGAAACTGCGCCCCAAATGGGAAGACAAAGGCGTCATCTTTTGCGACACCGATACCGCGGTGCAGAAATATCCCGAGATGGTAAAGCAGTATTTCATGACCGACTGTATCAAGACCAAAGAGCACAAGCTCGCCGCGCTCCACGGCGCGGTGTGGTCGGGAGGCACATTCTTGTACGTGCCGAAGGGGGTCCACATCGACATGCCGCTCCAGACCTATTTCCGTATGAACGCACGCGCCTCGGGCCAATTCGAGCACACACTCATCATCGTCGATGAGGGCGCCTCCGTGCAATACATCGAAGGATGCACCGCACCGATCTACAACACCTCGTCCCTGCACGCGGCGGTCGTCGAGATATTTGTGATGAAGGGAGCACGTAGCCGCTACACGACCATCCAGAATTGGAGCAAGGATGTCTACAACCTGAATACCAAGCGCGCCATCGTCGAAGAAGACGGCATTCAGGAGTGGGTGGGCGGGAGCTTGGGCAGTAAGACCACGATGCTCTACCCATGTTCAATTTTGAAAGGGCGCGGCGCGCGCGCGGAGCACCTCAACATCGCGGTCGCGGGGCCGGGCCAACACAAAGACACGGGCGCGAAAATAATGCACCTCGCTCCGCAGACCTCATCCACCGTCATTTCAAAAAGCATCAGCTTCGGCGGCGGCATCTCGACCTATCGCGGACTCCTCAAGATAGTAAAAGGCGCCAAGGGTGCGACCTCGCACGTGCAGTGCGATGCGCTGATGCCCGACAACATTTCCGTGTCCAACACCATTCCCTACATCAAAGTCGACGAAGAAGACGTGACGCTCGGCCACGAGGCCAAGGTCGGCCGCATCTCCGAAGAGCAGGTCTTCTACCTCATGAGCCGCGGGCTCACGGAAGAAGAGGCTATCAATCTGGTGGTGCAGGGATTCATGGAGCCCGTCATCAAGACCTTACCGCTCGAATACGCCGTCGAGTTGAACCGCCTGATACAAATGGAAATGGCGGGGTCGCTCGGCTAAGAAAATGGAAACTGACATCATTCATGTAAAAGAAGGGGAGATGAAGATCGTCCCCATTCTGTGGTTCGGAGAAGGTGACAAGAGCGTCCGCGTGCGCGTCCTCCTCGACAAGCGAGGCTCTTCGGCAAAAGTACTCGGACTTTTCTTTGCGAAACAAGGCACTCTCACGCTCGAGACCGAAGTCATTCACGACGCTCCCGACACCTTCTCGCGCACGCTCATCAAAGGCGTCTTGGACGGTACCGCCCGTGCCGATTACGAAGGTCGCGTCGTCATCAAGAAAGGCTCGAAGAATGCGGATGCGGACCTCAATGAACACGCCATCCTCTTGTCTCCGCGCGCGCGGGCAAATGCCATCCCGCGCCTTGAAGTGTTGGAAAATGAAGTGAAGGCGGGCCATGGCGCGACGGTGGGGAAAATAGGCGAGGAAGAGATCTTTTATCTTGCGACGCGCGGGCTTCCGCGCGACGAGGCGAAGGGCCTGATAGTGCGCGGATTTCTCTCTGCATTCGTCGACGAGTTTCCTCCCGAACAAGCGGACGATATCCGCAAAGCACTCGCAAACGTATGAACAAAAAAATCCGCAACCAATTTCCCATTCTGAAAACGCGCACGCGAGGCAAGCCGCTCATCTATTTCGACAACGCCGCGACGAGCCAGAAACCCGGATCGGTGCTTTCCGCGATGGATGCTTTTTACCGCACACAGAATGCTCCCGTACACCGCGGAGTCTACTCGCTTGCGGAAAGTGCGACCGCAAAATACGAAGCCGTGCGCGATCAGGTGAAAGATTTTATCCATGCCGCACACCGCGAAGAAATTATTTTCACCTCTGGCACGACGGCGAGCGTGAATTCGGTCGTTGCAGGTTTTGCTCAAAGTCTCAAAGCGGGGGATCGCGTACTCCTCACCGACATGGAACATCACGCGATGATCGTGCCGTGGCAGGCGGTTCAAACGCGGAAAAAGATACTCATAGATTTCGCGCCGCTCACCAAGGAAGGCCGGCTCGATATGGCAGCGTTCAAGCAACTCCTGAAGCACAAACCGAAGTTCGTCGGTGTTACATACGTTTCCAATGTCCTCGGCACGGTGAATCCCGTTAAAGAGATTATTGCGCTTTCGCACAAGGCGGGGGCGGTCGTGTTTCTAGATGCCGCACAGGCGGCGGCGCATGTGTCGGTAGACGTGCAAAAATTGGATTGCGATTTTTTGGGGTTTTCAAGCCATAAAATGTACGGTCCGGGCGGTGTCGGTGTGTTGTACGGGAAAAAGGCATTGCTGGAGCGTCTGCCGCCATTTCTCTACGGAGGCCATATGATTGAATCGGTCAGCCGCGAAAAGACGACGTACGCACCGCTTCCCGCCAAATTCGAAGCCGGCACGCCCCCTGTCGCGGAGACAATCGGCCTCGGCGCGGCGATATCGTTCATCGAAAAAATCGGCTGGAAAGCGATACAAAGCCACGAGCGCGCGCTCACCGCGCATGCGCTCAAGGTCTTGAGTGTCGTCCCCGGTCTTGCGTTGCTTGGGCCGAAAACATCCCGCGGGCGTGCCCCCATCTTCAGCTTTTCTATGCCCGGAGTACATCCGCACGACGGAGCGTCGCTCCTCGACCGCGCGGGAATAGCAGTGCGTGCGGGGCATCACTGCACGCAGATTTTGCACGAGAATTTTTCCCTCGGCGCGTCAATGCGCGCGAGCCTCGCTCTCTACAACACGCGCGAAGAGATCGATGTCCTGGCACGCGCGCTCTTTGATCTCAAAAAGAAGCTGTATGGATGAGAGAGACATTTACCGCGAAGAAATACTGGAGCACTACCGGCACCCGCAAAATTTCGGCGCGCTCGGAAAGCCTGACTTTTCCGCGTTTGCCACAAACCCGATATGCGGCGATGAGATAACGTTGGAATTGAAAGTGCGTAAGAATGTCGTCACGGATGTCGGCTTTCGGGGAAGCGGCTGCGCCCTCTCCATCGCTTCCGCATCGCTCACCACCCAGTGGATGCGCGGCAAGAAAGTGAGCGCGCTCAAGAAGGCCACGCCCGAATTTCTGGAAAAACTTTTCAAGGCGCCCGTCGGCCCGGCGCGTCTCCACTGCGTCCACCTACCACTTTCCGCCCTCCAGAAAATGTTTCCACAAACGGGATACGGTAAGCGCGATGGGGGAAGGGGTAGAGCAAAGGGGAAAACAACCTAACTGTAATACTGTAATAAAAAAATCAAACATCCATAATTCTACGCCATGGCGTTTCGTTAAGGATAGTACCTAAGCGAGCTGAAAATACTTTTTGATCCAAGCGTCGTTCTCAATTTCCTCAACGATGGCGTACAGTACGTCTTTTCCGAGACGCAGTTCCGCTTTTACGAGTGCGATCAACTCTTCGCAATCATAAGGTGAGAGCCACACGTTGTCTTGTACGCGCAAGAAGCCAAAATCCCGCATGAGTGATCGAAGTCGATCCCGCGTACTTTTTCTGGTTTGAGGTATGTCAAACATCACCACACGATACCGTTTGTCCCATCGGCGTTTCGTACGAGCAGGAGAGAGGGTGCGAGCTTGCTCGATCGCAATGAGGCGGCGACCTGCTTCTGTGATCTCAAGATGCTTCCTTCCGTTTTTCTCGACAAACCTGACGAGCCCTTTTTGCGCAAGTCTTCCGGCGGCGGTTTTTGCGTTATATCGGATCCGGTATCCACCCTGTTTTGCTACCATGCCAACACCGATCAAAAGTGGAAGGGCAAGCGCACTCACTGCCACAATCCCTGCTGTCGCCACGACTTCGAGTACGGCGTTCTGGAAGTTTCTACTTTTCCGTCGCTTTCGCGCCGTCTCTTCAAGTTTTCCCATATCCATAATCTTACGCTATGGCGTGCAGATGTGGATAGTGGTCTGTGAATAAAAATCTGGTAGAATCGGAAAGTGAATAAGAAAACCGAAAAGATAATCACGGCTGTGGAGGAGGTCTTGAAGCAGTTCGAGCCCCTGTTCACCGAGCATGGCGGGGGAGCGGAATTGGTCGCTGTCGAAGATGATGAGATTTTATTGCGCCTCGTGGGCAATTGCGTGGGGTGCGGCATGGCCGGTGTCCACTTTGGCGTCGGGATGGAAGAAATGATCCGCGAAAAAGTCCCTTCCATCAAACGCATCACCTATACGGACTAAAAAAGAAGGTTTGAACCTGTGCGTTGTTATGAAATCTCAATTTACCGTAGGAGTATTCGGCGTGTGTGCCGGTTAGCTTGTTGCGGATGCCGCGGGGCGGTGCCTGATTTGAGGGTGGCGTTCTTGAGCGGATAGAAAAGGTCTTTCGTCGAGACGCCGCTCACGTCACGGCCGTTGGCCGAGACCATGCATGTGATTGAGAGGCCCATGTCCATATCCTAGAGAAAGGTTTCGGGAAGCTTTCAAAGCATCGGTCAGATATTTTTTTGCTCCACGGACTGCTTCGTAAATATCTTTTCCCTTCGCCAGTTCCGCTGCAATCGCTGATGCGAACGTACATCCTGTGCCGTGCGTGTTTTTTGTGCGTATTCGCTTTACGCGAAATTCGTGGAACGACGTTCCGTCGTACAGCACGTCAATAGCATCGGCGCTACGAGGCAGATGTCCTCCTTTTATGACGACATTTTGCGCTCCGTGCGCAGCGAGTACCACTGCCGCGCGCTTCATGTCTTCGACCGTGTTGATCCGCAATCCGGTCAATGCTCTCGCTTCATGCAGATTGGGGGTCAGGACGAATGCGAGCGGAACGAGCTTTTTCAGCAAAGATCGTTGCGCGTCTTTTTTGAGCAATGGATGGCCGCCCTTTGCGATCATGACAGGATCGAGCACTACGAGCCGCGGGCGGTATTTTCGTATGCGCTCCGCAACCGCGTCGATTATTTCTTCATTTGCCAACATGCCGATTTTTATCGCATCCGCGCCGATGTCGGCCATCACCGAATCGATCTGCCGCCCTACGAACGATGCAGGAAGCGCACGGACACCTTGCACGCCTACGGTATTTTGCGCGGTTACGGCCGTGATAACGCTCATTCCATACACTCCATGGGCGGCGAATGTTTTTAGGTCGGCTTGGATCCCTGCGCCGCCGCATGAATCCGATCCCGCGATCGTCAATACTCTTGGTACTCTTTTCATACTCGTAAGTGGTCCCACCCGCTGGGGTGTAGGCGTCTCTTGCGGCCGTCACGCCGTATGAGCCAGTTGCCCCTCTCTTCTTTCGTAATCTCACCTATTTCATGTACCGTGGTCCCCGTTTCTTTCTCTACCCGATTTTTTAGAGAATCTGCATGCGAAGGAGGAACGGTGAACAGCAATTCGTAATCTTCGCCTCCCGTAAGAGCAAGCCCCAAAGGATTTTTGTTCGTTATTTTGCAAAAAGCTTCTATTTCGGGGGATAGAGGCAGTTTTTTTTCGTACAACGTTACGCCCACCCGGCTTAGCTTTGTTATGTGCAGAATGTCTTGCACGAGACCGTCGCTGATATCGATCATCGCCGTCGCTCTTCGTACCCGCGATATGGCGGTGGATTCCGATACCCGCGGGGTCGGGCTTGTCTGTCTAGCGATAAGAAAATCTTGTACGATTTTACCTACCGCTTTGCGTGGATGTTGCAAAAGATGTAAGCCCGCGGCAGCATCTCCGAGCGAACCGGTAACAAGCACTTTATCCCCGACGCGCGCCGTCGAACGAAGCAGTATATTTTTCGGTTCAACCTCACCCAAGAGGCACATATCAATGGCGAATTGACGAGCACGGGTGATATTTCCTCCGACAATGCTGATTGCATACGTTTGGGACGCTTGCCTGATACCCGCGTACACCTTCTCGACGAACGTATTCGGAATCGCTTTCGGGAGAAATAAAGATACGAGACAATGCGTCGGGATGCCTCCCATCGCGGCAATATCGCTGACCGCGACCGCGACCGCCTTTTGCCCAATGCAGTCGGGAGGCGTCTTCCCGGAGAGAAAATGCACGCCGTCGACTTGCACATCGACTGTCGCGAGCAGGTACCTCCCGCCGCTTTGCCTGATAACAGTGCAATCGTCTCCCACCCCGACGACCACATTCTTGTCTGTGATCAAAATGGAGGATGTTAATTTTTTTATCAGATCGAATTCACCCGAGCGCGCCATACCTACTGTACTTTGGTCACGCGAGCGCCCTGCAAAACCGCCTCCGGCTGGAGATTCGCGACGGCGTCCAGAAGGGCGACTCTGAAGCTCGCCGGTCCTTCCGCTTTTTGCGCGGCGATTTCTCCCGCAAGGCCGAAGCACGCGAGCGCCGCGGCGCTCGCCACAGCGAAATCTTTTTCCACGGCGGTGAACGCCCCGACCATCGTGGTCGACATGCATCCCGTGCCGGTAATCTCCGCCATGCGCTCATGGCCGTTGTCGACGTAGTAGAGGGAATCCGCGCTCGCGACAATATCCCGTTTGCCCGTGATCACCACGACCAAGCCATGCTCTTTCGCCATCCGCATAGCGACCGATTCAATGTCGGCGACCTCTTCGACGCTTTCGACGCCTTTTACCTTTCCTCCCGCTCCCGCGAGCGCGCCGATCTCTCCCTGGTTTCCGCGTAGCACCGCGATGTGAAGATTCCGCAGGAAATCCGTGTTCGTTTTCGTGCGGTACGTCGTGGCGCCGGCGCCGACGGGATCGAGCACGACGGGGATGCCGAGCGCATTCGCTTTCTTTCCCGCGATACGCATAGAATGCACCCACTCCTCGCTCAGCGTTCCGGGGTTCAAGACAAGCGCGTTCGCTATGGACACCATCTCTTCCATTTCTTCTTTCGCGTGCGCCATAACGGGTAGCGCTCCGATGTGGAGCGTGAGGTTCGCCGTATCGTTCATGACGACGAAGTTGGTTATGTGGTGCAAGAGGGGCTTTTGCACGCGAACCCTGTTCAAGATTTCCGCTATTTTTGCATTATCCATACATCTTATTTTCTTGCTTTTAATGACGCGCCGACGATCCCTCGCAACTCTCGCGCCGCGATTGCCGGATTCAGAGCCCGAACGATCGCCGAGATGACCGCTATGCCATCCGCGCCCGCCGCGATCACCTGCGCGGCGTTCTCTACGGATACCGCACCGATACCGACGACGGGTATGCTGACCGCGCGCGCGATGCGTCGCATCATATCGAGCCCTATCGGTTTTCCCGCGTCGGCTTTGCTACGCGTTCCAAAAATGTCTCCGACACCCACATAATCCGCCCCATCCTTTTCCGCTTGCCGCGCTTCCGCTACCGTTTTTGCCGATACGCCGAGGATTTTTTTCGGGCCAATCATCTTTCGCGCAAGCACTGCGGGCATATCATCTTGTCCCACATGTACCCCGTCCGCTTCTGCGGCGAGCGCAACGTCGATTCTGTCGTTGATCAGCAAGGGGATACGGGCCTTCCGCGTGATCGCGCGCAATCTTTTCGCACGCTCGATCATGCCCTTCGTACTTCCGGATTTTTCCCGTAGCTGTACGATCGTCGCTCCCCCCGAAATCGCGCGCTCCACGATCCGCTCTATAGATCGTGTGCCCGCCGAATCCGGGTCGGCAACGAAATACAAATCATACTCGGCCTGCTTCATAATATGAGTGCTCATTTCGCGAGCGTTTTGGCGCCAAATCGGTACGCGACGTAGAGGAGAAATACGATGACGAAAGCGGGCAATGACGCTCCGATAGGCAGCGCCTGATGGGCGACGTATTGATATATGCCGATGCCGATAAGCCATATAGCGATCGCTCCGACGTTTACCCCGTGCACGAACCAGAACGCACCTTCCGATGCGTACAGATCGTCGCTACTGATCTTTCCCCGCTGGAAAATAAAGTAATCCGCGATGAGGAGCGCGAAGAGGGGAATGAATACCGAGCCGATGAGGTACAGGAAACTTTGATAGCGCGTGATATCGAGAACTATGGCGATGAGGAAAGCGATAATGCCAAATCCGATAACCGCCTTCTTGTAGTCGAGGCCGGGGAAGATGTTCTGGGCGGAAATCACGGACGAATAGAGATCCGCCCACGCTTCTTTCGTTTCATCGACCAAGAGCACCAAAAGCGCGAGCCATCCGGTCAACAGAAGGACCGCGGTGACGAAGTCGTGCGTTTCCTGCGTGATCCCCGTCGCAAGCAGGAGCAGTGCGCCGACAACGTACATCCATACGTTGGAGAAAAAATAACCGAGGAACGTTCCATAAAACGCCGAGCTTGTTTTTTTCGCGAAACGGCTGTAATCGGCGACAAGCGCGAGCCATGAGATCGGCATCGCGATGACCAGATCGACCCCCACCCAAAAAGGAAGGCTCCCGTCCCCCGCCTTGAGGAGGAGCGGAAGTATGTCGTGCGTCGAGACTATCTGGTAGGTGATGAAGGCGGTGGTTCCAAGCACGATCCATACGGCGATTTTTCTCAGCCAGTGTCGAATCACCGATAGCCCCATCAGCCCCATGAAAATAACGATCAGGGCGCAGATCGCCGTCGTCAGGATGTAGTTGTCGAACGCGAAAAGCGATTTGAGAATCGCGTTCGCCGTATATCCCATGATAACGAATTCGAAAACCGTCCAGCCGAGCAGTTGAACGACGTTCAATACCGAGGGGAGATACGAGCCGCGAATTCCGAGGACGGAACGGGTGAGCACCATCGTCGGCGCTCTCAGCTCGCTCCCGATGACGCCGACGAGCGCCAGTAAAAAGCATCCTATAGCGGAGCCGACGATGATCGCTCCCATGGCCTGGAGAAAGCTGAGGCCCGGAACGAGAAAACTTCCCGCCAAAAGGACGAGAAGTCCGATGCCCAAATTTCCCCACAAAACGAGATAATCGAAAAAACCGAGCGTTCGATGTTCGAGCGGTACCTGGTCGATTCCCCATGATGGGGGCTGTGTATTATTCATATGTTCCCTCCGCGAGAATTACCTCACAGGTTCAATGGGTCTTCCGACTTGTGGTGAGTTTATCGAACTCACGATTCTTTTGGTCGGAACTCTCAGCCGGCCTCGCCTCACCAAAGCGGGCTTTCGCTCGCGTCGGCGGGCCACTTCCAGCTCCCCAAGGGCTACTGTATCACAAGGTCTGCTCAAAAGCCGTTGCACACTTTTGCACAGTGATATAATAGCCGACATGGCAGGGGCAAAACGCACAAAAACAAAAGAAGATAAGCTCGACATGCTCGCGTGGCTTATCAAGAGCGAATCGGAGGATATACGGAAGGATGTAAAGGATGAGATAAAAAGCGAGATGAAGAACCTTAAGCGGGAAATGGACATCGGGTTTGCAGGGGTCAATCGTCGCCTCGACACGGCTATCCAGCCACAACTCGACGACCACGCGCACCGGATCAAAAAACTCGAAACCAAAGTGCTTTCCTGAGATAGCGTGTGTCGAGTAGGTCGGCCTTCCCTCACTATTGAGGGCGCTTATCTCATGGGGTATACTCAAAAACACTATGTCTAAAGCCCCCTCGTACAAAACACGCAGTTCGGTCATGACCGAGGGCGATAGTCGTGCGCCGAATCGTGCGATGTTGCGTGCTACGGGTTTTAAGGACGCGGATTTCGAAAAGCCCATCGTCGGGATTGCGAGCACATGGAGCGAGGTGACCCCGTGCAACATGCACATCGACAAGCTCGCGAAAGCGGTTTCCAAAGGCGCGCGGAAGGCGGGCGCCGTGCCGCAGACTTTCGGAACGATAACGGTCTCCGACGGGATAGCGATGGGACACGAAGGCATGCGCTACTCGCTCGTTTCTCGCGAGGTGATAGCCGATTCCATCGAGACGGTCGCGGGAGCGGAGCGATTCGACGGCATCGTTGCGATTGGCGGCTGCGACAAAAACATGCCGGGTTGCATGATAGCGATTGCGCGCGTGAATACGCCGAGCGTCT
>ORMF010549314.1_pt1 | contig 24135 bp, 11 predicted proteins | sample 1779871 | NCBI WGS metagenome assembly ORMF01 (sample SAMEA104232316, study PRJEB22302) | groundwater metagenome | biome: forest; feature: aquifer; material: groundwater | place: USA | collected 2011-08-07 | depth 5.4 m | reverse complement strand
GCGTTGTCGCGCGAGCGCACGCGCCAGAAGTGCTGCCCCTCCGCAAGCGCCGCCGTGACCGCTGTGCTCGGGACGACCGTGGCGCTCCACTCCAGCGGCGGCGTGAAGGCGGCGTCCGCGTCGACCTCGACATCGTAGTTCGCCACACCGTTCGCGTCGGTGGCGTCTGCCCAGTCGAGCGTCGGCGTCGCCGTATTCACGAGGGCCGCATTCGCCGGCGTCAGAAGCGCGGGAACGGTCGGGGCGAGCGTGTCGACCCGGAAGCTCCAGACGGCACTCCAGGGGGAGAGATTCCCTGCCGCGTCCCGGGCCCGGACGTGCCAGAAGTGCTGTCCGTCGGCCAACGCTGCCGTCGTGGCGGTGCTCGGGACGACCGTCGCGTTCCACTCCAGGGGCGGCGTGAAGGCGGCGTCGGCGTCGACCTCGACGTCGTAGTTCTGGACCCCGTTCACGTCGGCCGAGTCCGCCCAGTCGAGCGCCGGCGTGTTGGTAGGCACGAAGGCGGTGTCCGCGGGGGCCGCGAGTGCGGGCACGGTCGGGGCGATCGTGTCCACGATGAAGCTGCGCACGACGCTCCAGGCCGACACGTTGCCGACGTTGTCCCGGGCCCGCACGCGCCAGAAGTGCTGTCCCTCCGCTAGGGCGGCCGTGATCGCCGTGCTCGGGATGACGGTGGCGCTCCACTCGAGCGGCGGCGTGAACAGGACGTCCGCGTCGACCTCGACGTCGTAGTTCTGGATGCCGTTCGCGTCGGTCGAGTCGGCCCAGTCAAGCGTCGGCGTGGTCGTCGTCACGAACGCCCCGTTGGCCGGGGTCAGGAGCACGGGGACCGTCGGCGCCCCCGTGTCGATCGTGAAGTTGCGTACGACGCTCCACGCCGATACGTTTCCGGCGTTGTCGCGCGAGCGAACCCTCCAGAAGTGCTGCCCGTCCGGGAGCGCCCCCGTCGTGGCAGTGCTGGGCGCGACCGTCGAATTCCACTCGGGCGGAGGCGTGAACACGGCGTCGGCGTCCACCTCGGCGTCGTAGTTCAGGACCCCGTTCGCGTCGGTCGAGTCTGCCCAGTCGAGCGTCGGCGTGCTCGTGCCCAGGAGAGCCCCGTCCGCGGGGGTCAGGAGGACCGGCACCGTCGGCGCGAGCGTGTCCACCGTGAACGTGCGCACGGTGCTCCACGCGGAGACGTTCCCGGCGTTGTCGCGGGCCCGGACGCGCCAGAAGTGCTGTCCGTCCGGAATGGCTCCCGTCGTGGCGGTGCTCGGGACGACGGTCCCACTCCACTCCGCCGGCGGGGTGAAGACGGCGTCCGCGTCCACCTCGGCGTCGTAGTTCAGGACGCCGTTCGCGTCCGTCGAGTCCGTCCAGTCGAGCGTCGGCGTCGTCGTGTTCAGGAGGGCCGCGTCCGCGGGGGTCAGGAGCGCAGGAACCGTCGGGGCGAGGGTGTCCACGGTGAAGTTGCGCACGACGCTCCAGGGGGACAGGTTGCCCGCCGTGTCGCGGGCGCGCACGCGCCAGAAGTGCGCGCCCTGCGCGAGGGCGGCTGTCGTGGCCGTGCTCGGGACGACCGTCGCGTTCCACTCGAGCGGCGGGGGGAAGCCTGCGTCGGCGTCCACCTCGACGTCGTAGTTGAGGACCCCGTTCGCGTCGGTCGAGTCGGTCCAGTCGAGCGTCGGCGTGGTCGTGTTGAGCAGGGCCCCGTTCGCGGGCGTCACGAGCGCCGGCACCGTGGGCGCCAGCGTGTCGGTCGTGAAGGTCTGGACGGCGGTCCACGCCGACAGGTTGCCCGCGTTGTCCCTCGCCCTCACGCGCCAGAAGTGCAGCCCCTCCGGCAGTCCGGCGGTCGTGGCCGTGCTCGGGACGACCGTGCCGTTCCACTCGGGGGGCGGCGTGAAGACAGCGTCCGCGTCCACCTCGACGTCGTAGTTGAGGACCCCGTTCGCGTCGGCGGAGTCGGTCCAGTCGAGCGTCGGCGTCTGCGTGTTGAGGAGCGCCGCGTCCGCCGGCGTGACGAGCGCGGGGACGGTCGGCGCGACCGTGTCGACGATGAAGCTGCGCACCGCGCTCCAGGCCGACACGTTGCCGACATTGTCCCGGGCCCGGACGCGCCAGAACCGCTGGCCCTGCCCGAGCCCCCCGGACGTGGCCGTGCTCGGAATCACCGTCGCGCCCCAGTCGAGCGGCGGCGTGAAGAGCGCGTCGGCGTCCACCTCGACGTCGTAGTTCTGGACCCCGCCCGCGTCGGTCGAGTCGGCCCAGTCCAGCGTCGGCGTCGTCGTGTTCAGGAGCGCCGCGTCCGCGGGCGTGAGGAGCACCGGGACCGTCGGCGCGGTCGCGTCGGTCGTGAAGGTCCGCGAGGGGCTCCACCCGGAGAGGTTCCCCGCGTTGTCCCTCGCCCTGACGTGCCAGAAGTGGAGCCCGTCGGGCAGGGCGCCCGTCGTCCCACCGGAGCCGATGGTCGTGGCGCTCCACTCGAGCGGCGGCGTGAACGCCGCGTCGGCGTCGACCTCGACCTGGTAGTTGAGGATGCCGTTCAGGTCCGTCGAGTCGGTCCAGTCGAGGGCGGGCGTGGCCGTCCCGAGGAGGGCCCCGTCCACGGGCGTCACGAGCGTCGGCACGGTCGGCGGGACGGTATCCACGATGAAGCTGCGCACGGCGCTCCAAGCCGACATGTTTCCCGCGTTGTCCCTCGCGCGGACCCGCCAGAAGTGCTGCCCCTGCGCCAGGGCGCCGGTCGTCGCGTCGCTCGGGACGACCGTGCCGTTCCATTCGAGCGGCGGAGTGAAGAGGGCGTCGGCGTCGACCTCCACGTCGTAGTTCTGGATGCCGTTCGCGTCGGTGGAGTCGGTCCAGTCGAGGGCGGGCGTCGTCGTGTTGACCAGGCCGGCGTCCAGGGGGGAGACCAGGACCGGCACCGTGGGGGCCACCGTGTCGACGAAGAAGCTTCGCACGGCGCTCCAGCCCGAGACGTTCCCCGCGTTGTCGCGGGCGCGGACCCGCCAGAAGTGCTGCCCCTCCGCCAGGGCCGCGGTCGCGGTCGTCGAGGGGGCCACGGTCGCGCTCCACTCGAGCGGCGGCGTGAAGAGGACGTCGGCGTCGACCTCCACGTCGTAGTTCTGGACCCCGTCCGCGTCCGTCGAGTCCGTCCAGTCGAGCGTCGGCGTCGGCGTGACGAACGCGCCGTTCGCGGGCGCGACGAGCGTCGGCACCGTGGGGGCGATGGTGTCCACGACGAAGCTGCGGACGAGGCTCCAGCCGGAGAGGTTCCCCGCGCCGTCCCTGGCCCGGACGCGCCAGAAGTGCTGGCCGTCGAGGAGGGCTCCGGTGACTGCCGTAGAGGGGACCACGGTCCCGTTCCACTCCAGCGGCGGCGTGAACCCCGCGTCGGCGTCCACCTCGACGTCGTAGCTCATGATCCCGCTCGCGTCGGTGGAGTCTATCCAGTCGAGCGTCGGCGTCGCCGTGTTCACGCGAGCGGCGTCCGCGGGCGTCAGGAGGACCGGAACCGTGGGGGCGATCGTGTCCACGGTGAAGCTGCGTGGGGCGCTCCAGGCCGACACGTTGCCCGCGTTGTCCCTGGCCCTCACGTGCCAGAAGTGCTGCCCCTGTGCCAGCGCGCCCGTGACCGCCGTGCTCGGCACCACCGTGGCATTCCACTCGAGCGGCGGCGTGAAGGCCGCGTCCGCGTCGACCTCGACGTCGTAGTTCGCGATGCCGTTCGCGTCGGTCGAGTCGGTCCAGTCCAGCACGGGCGTCGTCGTGGTCACGAAGCCCCCGTCGGCCGGCGTGAGGAGCGTCGGGACGGTCGGCGTCCCCGAGTCCACCGTGAAGCTCCACACGGTGCTCCAGGCGCTCACGTTCGCCGGCGTCGCGTTGTCCCGTGCCCGCACGCGCCAGAAGTGTTGCCCCTGGGCGAGGGCCCCAGTGATGGTCGTGGAGGGTCCCACCGTGCCGTTCCACTCGAGCGGAGGCGTGAACGCCAGATCGGCGTCGACCTCGACGTCGTAGTTCAGGACCCCGTTCGCGTCGGTCGAGTCGGCCCAGTCGAGCGTCGGCGTCGACGTGGTGACGAAGGCCGTGTCGGCGGGCGTGAGGAGCAACGGCGCGGTCGGAGCCGTCATGTCGACGACGAAGCTGCGGACGAGGCTCCAGCCGCTCACGTTCGCGGGCGTCGCGTTGTCGCGGGCGCGCACGCGCCAGAAGTGCTGCCCCTCGGCCAGCGCCGCCGTCGTCGCCGTGGATGGGGCGACCGTGGAGCTCCACTCGAGGGGTGGGGTGAAGGCGGCGTCGGCGTCGACCTCGACGTCGTAGTTGAGGACGCCGTTGGCATCGGCGGAATCGGCCCAGTCGAGCGTCGGCGTCGTGGTGCCGAGGATCGCCCCGTTCGCCGGCGTGTTGAGCGTCGGGTCGGTGGGGGCGACCGTGTCGACGATGAAGTTCCGTACGACGCTCCAGCCGCTCACGTTGGCGGGCGCCGCGTTGTCGCGGGCTCGGACGCGCCAGAAGTGCTGCCCCTGGACGAGGGCCGCGGTCGTAGCGGTAGAGGGGGCGACCGTGGAGCTCCACTCGAGGGGAGGGGTGAAGGCGGCGTCGGCGTCCACCTCGACGTCGTAGTTGAGGACGCCGTTGGCATCGGTCGAATCGGCCCAGTCGAGCGTCGGGGTCGTCGTGCCGAGGATCGCCCCGTTGGCCGGCGTGTTGAGCGTCGGGTCGGGGGGGGCGACCGTGTCGACGATGAAGTTCCGTACGACGCTCCAGCCGCTCAGGTTGGCGGGCGTCGCGTTGTCGCGGGCGCGAACGCGCCAGAAGTGCTGGCCCTGTGCGAGGGCCGCCGTCGTCGCCGTGGAGGGGGCGACCGTCGAGCTCCACTCGAGGGGCGGTGTGAAGGCGGCGTCGGCGTCGACCTCGACGTCGTAGTTGAGGACGCCGTTGGCATCGGCCGAGTCGGCCCAGTCGAGCGTCGGCGTCGTGGTGCCGAGGATCGCCCCGTTGGCCGGCGTGTTGAGCGTCGGGTCGGTGGGGGCGACCGTGTCGACGATGAAGTTCCGCACGACGCTCCAGCCGCTCACGTTGGCGGGCGTCGCGTTGTCGCGGGCCCGGACGCGCCAGAAGTGCTGCCCCTGCGCGAGGGCTGCCGTCGTCGCGGTGGAGGGGGCGATCGTGGAGCTCCACTCGAGGGGAGGGGTGAAGGCGGCGTCGGCGTCGACCTCGACGTCGTAGTTGAGGACGCCGTTGGCATCGGTCGAGTCGGCCCAGTCGAGCGTCGGCGTCGTGGTGCCGAGGATCGCCCCGTTGGCCGGCGTGTTGAGCGCCGGGTCGGTGGGGGCAACCGTGTCGACGATGAAGTTCCGTGGGACGCTCCACGCCGACACGTTTCCGGCGTTGTCCCGCGCTCGGACGTGCCAGAAGTGCTGTCCCTGCGCGAGCGCGGCCGCGACCGCCGTGGAGGGGACCACGGTCGCGTTCCACTCCAGCGGCGGCGTGAAGGCGGCGTCGGCGTCGGCCTCGACGTCGTAGTTCGCCACCCCGTTCAGGTCCGTCGAGTCGGCCCAGTCGAGCGTCGGCGTCGTGGTCCCCAGGACCGCCGCGTCCGCCGGCGCCACCAGGGCCGGGACGGTGGGCGCGACGGTGTCGACCGTGAACGTGCGAACCGCGCTCCAGCCCGAGTTCCCCGACGCGTTCCTCCACCTCACCCGCCACCAGTACTGCCCGTCCGCGAGGGCCGCGGTCGTGGCGTTGGAGGGAGCGACCGTCCCGGTCCAGGAGAGCGGCGGCGTGAAGGTCGCCTCGTTGTCGACCTGCACCTCGTAGTCGGCGACGTTGAACGCCGCGGCCGCATCGCTCCAGTCGAGTGGTACCGCTGCGACGTTGACGAGCGCGCCGTCGGCGGGGGCCACGAGGGCCGGCACCCCCTCGGCGCCCCACTGGACCGCGTTCGACGGGTCGTTCGTCTCGAAGGCCGTGCCGCCGAGGGAACCCGCCCAGTTGACGAACGTGACCGTGTTGTGGAAGGGGGCCGTCGCATCGCCGTTGACGTTGTTCGCCGGGCCGGCATGGAACTCCACGAAGCTCGCGGTCCCGGGCAGCGTCGTCGCCGCGTTCGCCGCCGTGAGGTTGACGTAGGCGCCGCCGGCGGCCCCGTCCGTGAAGCGGATCGCGTCGAACGTCGGGACCGTGGCCCCGGCCCTGATTTGCAGCCCCGTCGCCGTGAGGAACATCCAGTTGAGGAACTGGATGTTGAGCGTGCCGTCGATGACGGCGTCGTAGCGCCCCGCCCCGATCCGCGTCACCGTGGCGCGGTTCGCCGCCGTGGTCCCGTTGGTGCGGAACGTCCCGCCGGCGTCCACGGTCAGCGTGTTTCCGCTCTGGAGGTTCAGGCTCGATCCGCCCTCGAGCGCGAGGTTCCCTCCGCTGAGCACCGTCGTGGAGAGCGAGTTGCCCGCGACGGTCAATCGGTCCGAGGCCGCCCTCGCGGGCCCCACGCGCACGGCGTGCGCCGCCGTCGGTACGCCGTAGGCCCAGTTGAACGGGTTCGACCAGAGGTCGGTCGTCTCTACGCCCGCGTCCGTCGTCCCCATCCACTCATTCCGGACGCTGCCGAGTCCCCACAGGGTCGGCACATACCCGAGCGTTGTCTGGAAGCCTGCGGAGGTGACCGCGCGGTCGGACGAGGAGGCGACGCCGGTCGAGTGGAGGAGGCGGAACGTTGCGGAGTCCGCCGTGGCGTTCGTCGCGTCGACGGTGGACCCGCTGTCGTTCGTCGTGTGGGCGGTGATTCGGAACGTGGCGGATGAGAGTTCCTGGGCGTCCGCGGGAGCGGCCAGGAAGAGCACTACATAGAAGAACGCAATCCATGCGCGCCCCGCGCCCCTCGTGGGGGGGCCGCCAAGGTCCTCGCGTCCTGGGCGGGTCGCGCTGCGCATGGTGCTCCTCCGGAGCCGCGCGACCCGCTAGTCCTGCTCCCCGTTGCCGATGCTCGGCCAGGTCTCGCCGTTGGCGGCGTCGTAGGCGTTCCACGGGACGCGGTACCAGGCGCGGAAGGCGTACCCCTCCTGCCCGTCGCCCATGGCGGCCCAATTGCCGTTCCCGGTCGGCCCAAGCCCGACGATCAGCTCCTCGCGGGCGTCGCCATCGACGTTTCCAATGGCGGGCCTGGTCTCGCCGCGCCCGGAGTTGTAGACGCTCCATGGGACCCGCTTCCAGCTCTGGAACGGGTGTCCGCTCGCGCCGTCGTCGAAGGCGCACAGGAACCCGCCGCCGCCGCTCCCGAGCCCCGCGACGACCTCTGCGCGCCCGTCGCCGTCGGTGTCGCCGGCCGCTACCCAGCTCGATCCGTTCGCCGAGTTGTAGGCCGGCCACGGAATCGTGATCCATGAGCGGATTCCCATTCCGCCCGCCCAGTCCTCGAGGACAGGGACCAGGCCGCGCGACGCCGGTCCGAGGCCGAGCACGACCTCATCCCGTCCGTCGCCGTCCACGTCTCCCGTGGCCGGACGGATCTGGCCATCGACGGCGTTGTAGGCCGCCCAGTTGAGCCTCCTGAAGCCGAGGAGGGCGTTGTTCGCCGCGCCGTCGTCGAAAATGCACAGCCATCCGCCGGCGGTGGGGTAGGAGTCCAGCCCGACGACGATCTCGCTCCGTGGGTCGTTGTCGATGCTCCCACACGCGGGCCAGGTCGTGCCGCGCGCGGTGTTGTAGGCGCTCCATGGGACTCGGATCCAGCGGACGACCGCGTGGCCGCCGCCGATCCCGCGCAGGATGACGAGCCACCCCGCGCCGTCTCCGGAGAAGCCGACCACGACCTCGTCGAGGCCGTCCCCGTCGAGGTCTCCCTGCGACGTGTGTGTCTGGCCGCCGGAGTCGTCGTTGCCGTATGCGCTCCACGGGACCCGCTTCCACGCGCGGAAGGCATGGGCGGCGACCCCATCGTCGAAGTCGGCGAAGAGGGCCCTGGCGCCGTTGCCGAGGCCCATGGCGACCTCGCTCCTCGAGGCCGGCGCGACGATGAAGGACCACGTCTCGGACCAGGGGCCCAGGTTCCCTCCGTCGTCGACGGCGAGGGTGCGCCAGTAGTAGGTCCCCATCGGCAGCGTGGTCGCCTGGGTGTACGCCGAGGCGGTCAGCCCGCTCTGATTCACCTCGGGCGACGAGAAGTCGGGGCTATTGTCGGCCTGCACGAGGTAGCTGACCGCGTCGAACACGTCAGTCCAATCGAACGCCGGGCCGCCGGTTGGCACGGTGGCGCCGTTCGCCGGCGCAACGAGGGCAGGGGCCCCTGGCGGGTTGCCGTCGAGCATGGTCTTGCTGGGTCCGCTGACCAGGGTCCCCGATCCGAGGATGAGGAGCTGGGAGGACTGTCCGCGGGCCTGGACGTCTGCCACCGGGTCGAACCAGGCGCGGAACGTCCCGCCCTCTGTCCCCGGGGCGTTGAAGTCGTAGACGACGAGCCAATCCTCGCTGTCGTTGACCGGGATGCCCCAGTCGAGGTTCCACCAGAGGATGTTCCCGTCGTCCGAGGCAAAGACGTTCGGGCCGGCGATGAGCGCGTCGCCCGGTCCGACGGCGCCGTCGCGATCCACGTCGTGGTACAGCCGAGCGGCCGCGACCATCGTTGCGTCATTCCCCGAGCCGGAGGTCCTCACGCGGACTTGGTCGATCGTGATCGCCTCGTTCGCGGCCGCCATGCGCAACTGGAGCATGACGACGCCGCCCTCGAGGGGCCCGACCGGCCCGGCGGCGGGGTTCTGGGGGCCTGTCGAGCAGTTGAGGGCGCTCGTGAAGTTCGTGAGGCGCGTAGCGATGATGTCGAACCGCTTGGTCCCCGGGGCCCCGGGGGAGAACTGGTGCGTGAAGCCGCTGCCGATGTTGTAGACCTGCAGCGTGTCCATGTCCTGAAGCTGGTAGGCCCAGGCCGCCGTGGGCATCTGCGCGAAGTTGGGGAAGGAGAGCGTCACCTGTGCGCTCGTATTCTGGTCGACGGTCAGGGGGAAGCGGGTCACGGCCCCCGCGGTGAACGGGGTCTGGTTCATCTGCTGCGTGAATTGGTCGGGTGCGGTTGCCCAATCCGCACGATGGTCGAAGTAGGCCATGCAGAACGGATTGGACATCGAGCCGAGGTCCTTGACCTCCCCGGTGTCGTAGCCGTCGATCGAGGATCCGCGGACGCCGGCGAAGTTCGATGTGTCCATGGCCCCGGCCGAGTCCACCTGGACCTGGAGGCGCCAATAGTTCGCGTCGAACGCCGGTTCGCCCGGCTCGGGCAGGTTCTTCGGGTTGGGAAGGACGATCGTATTGGTCGCAGCGGTGACGTTAATCCAGATCCCGCGCCAAGCGGGCACCGCGTTCCCCGCGCCGCCGTCCGTCGGCGGGTTGGCGTCGTACCAGACGTAGGTCGATCCGTTCCAGTACTGGTAGGTGTCGCCGAGGTTGGTGCTGCCTCCCCAGATGGTCGTCCAGTTGGCGCTCGGGTTGAAGGGGTGGCCGATCACGTGCCATCCGCGGAACTGGTTCGTCGCGGTCTCGTACTGCGTCGGTGCGCCGAGCGTGGTGTACGCGAGGTTGGAGATCGTGAGGTCTCCCCACCGCGCGGTGCCGGTGTCCGTGTCAACGAAGCTGGCCGAAGAGAAGATGAGGTACCCGCGGCCCGGCTGGATGGTGAGCGTCTGCTGCCAGCTCCGCGCCGTCTCATTCCATTCGTACACGACGACGCCGGGGATGTCGTCGCCGAAGACCGTGTTTACGCTTGCGTTGTCAAAGCGTGGAACCGTGACCATGTTCCAGCCATTGTTGGGGAGGGTCACAGACGGGACACCGAGCGTGAAGTTGGCCGTCGAGCTCCAGTTCCCCGTGACGCCGTTGACGTCGCGGAAACGGATGCGCCAGAAGTACTGCAGGCTCCACGTCATGAACGACCCGCCGTAGTTCTGATCCGCGCTCTGCGTGTTGTTGGCGAGGACCGGGGCGAGCGCCACCCAGTTGCTGTCCCAATGTGTCACGGTCGCGAACGTGCTGTCCGTGCTCACCTGGATCCAGAACGCGTTGGCCGAGTCGGTGTCGGGGTCGCTGTGCCTTGCGCTGAACTCGGGTCTGGAGTCGAGCACGTTGATGGGGTTCGAGGCCTGCTCCGCCAGGAGGTTCGTCGGGGCTGCCGGCGGGCTGCTCTGCCAGGTCAGCGAGCCCGCGACGATGTTGTGGAAGGCGGGCCCACCGCCCGCGCCCGTCCAGGTGGCCATCGTGACGTTGGCGCCGGCGTTGTTCATGACCACGTTGTTGCCCGCGCCAAACGAGCTATCGAAGCTGCAGGTCGTGAAGGTCCCCACGACGGCGTTGTTGATGGAGAGGTGCCGGTTCCCCGCCCCGCTGATGGCCTCCGTAAACGTGCAGTTGTTGAGAGCGACGACTGTGGACCCGGCGACCAGCGTCATCCCGGTTGCCGTCGCGCGCCTGAAGTTCAGCCCCGTGACATTGAGCGAACCGGTGACGTTGAAGGTCATCCGGTTCGTGGTGTCGAACCCCTGGATCGTAGGCGTCGTGCCGCTGCAATTCAGCGTTCCGCTGACGGCGATGGTCCCGCCCCCGGAGGCCGACCCCATGGTCAGGGTCTGGGCCCCCGTCATGCGCCAAGTGCCTGAAGACTGCAGCGTCCCGATCACGGCGACGTCGCTCGTGGGCGTCGTCGTCGATCCGGCGCCGATCGTCAGGTTGTTGAACTGGGGCGCGGCCACGCCGTCGATGATCTGCGAGGTTCCGTTCATCGTCACGGTGCTACCGGCCGTGCAAAGAAGTCCGCCGGCCCCGACGGACCGCACGTTTCCGGTCACGAACCAGTTCGTGGAGGAGCCGACGTTGACGCCGGTCGGCTTGTTGACCGTCAGGTTTGCAAAGGTCGTGGCGCCCGAAGACGAGTGGTTAACGGCCCCGGCGCCCGAGCCAGCCATCGTCGTCGTCGGGAGGGCCTGCATCTCGATGTCCACCTGACCCCACATGGCCGTCAGATCGAGTACGTTGGGGTAGACGTTTCCGATCGCGTACCGCGAGTCCTCGATCGTGATGGCGCCGTAGGTGCGGGGCAGTGTGTTGATGTTCTCCCTGTGTGTGCCGCCCGTGCCGCCAATGTAGACCGAGACCGTGTACACCTCGCCGACGCTGACGTTGACCGGGGGGATCGAGGAGTACCGGAAGATCGTGTCGTCCGCGTTGTTGACGTTGGCCTGTGCGACGACGGTCTGCGTCGTGGCGTTCCATAGCGTAATCGTCTTGTTCCCGACGAAGCGCCCGCCGAGCTTGGTGATTCTCCCGTTCACGAGAATCGTGAACCGGTAACCCATCGTGTAGTCGAGCCCGTCCCCTGTGACGAGCGTCCCGTTCTGGAATGTCTGCCATGGAGTCTCAACGCCCTGGTTGGCGACGAACGACCCCGCTCCCGAGTTCGCGAATGCGCCGAGCACGGTGAAGCTGTTTGTCGTCGTGACGTTCACCGCCGCGGACTTGTCGATCGTGAAGTTGAAGAAGGTGATTCCCCCGGTGGAGGAGTTGGTGATCGTCGAGGCGACGGCCCCGCCGAACCGAAAGGTCCCCCCCGTGCCGGAGAACACGGAGGCCGCCGTCTGCGCGAGATTTCCGTTCACCGAGAGCGTGCCCGAGGTCGTGCCAAACGTCCCGCTTCCCGTATTCGTGAAGTCTCCCGTGACAGTCATGGAGCCGGCCGTGACTTCCGTCGTGACAGAGGCCGCGGGCGCGGATTTGTTGATGGTCAAGGCGGAGAAGGTCGTCGCCCCCGTGCCGGAATTCCGGAGCACGTCCGAATCTGTCCCCGTCATGGTCCACGTCGGAGTCACCGTGAAGTTCCCTGCCCCCGCGTTGTCGAGGACACCGAGGAAGCTGAGGAGGGCCGTGCCCGTCGTCCACGTCCGTGTCGTAGCTGCGTTGTGGCTGATGGTGAGATTGTTGAACTGGACCGTCCCGCCGTCGAGCGCCATGCTGCGATTCGCTCCCCCCCGGAGTGTCACCGTTCCCCCAGTGCAGACCAAGTCTCCGCTCGTGTTCGTGTAGTCCCCAACGAGGGACCAGTCGTTCGCGGACGTTACGTCGATCCCCGCTGACTTGTTGAGCGTGAAGTTGGAGAACATGAGCTGTGGGGAGGCACCGGTCGACGTGTTGGTGATGGCGCGGTTTGTGCCGCCCGTCATGATGATCGTTCCCCCGGTCGCATCCCACCGGGCCGTCCCGGTGTTCACCACGTCGACGTCCGATGCAGTGATGGTCCCACCGCTGGGAGCAAAGGTCCCGCTCCCCTGGTTGGTGATCGTGCCGCTCGCCGTGAAGGTCAGCGTGGAGGCAATCGTGACGGCCGCCGTCTTGTTAAACGTAACGGCATTGAAGCTCGTCGCCGAAGTTCCTGACAGAGTCGCCGCAGTGGGGCCGCCGAAGACCACGGCATCGGAGCTGACGTTGAACGTACCATTGTTCGTGAAGCTGGCAGGAAATGTCAGCGTCGCCTGCGTCGAGCTGGCATTGAAGGTCGCGCCCGCCCCATTCGTAAAGGCCCCGGTTCCGCCGAACGTGAGCGTCCCAGTATTCCCACTGAAGGTCCCATTGTTCGTGAGGTTGCCGTTCACTGTCAGCGTATTCGCCCCCAGGCTGAGCGTCCGTCCAGCGTCGATCTGAAGGGCGTTGCAGGAGCCTGCCACGCTCAGCACAGGATTGCTGAAGGCCGCAATCGGAATGAAGACGCTATCCGCACCTGTGGGAATGGCTCCCCTGCTCCAATTGCCCGCATTATTCCAGTCGGTGCTCACATCGCCTTGCCAGACCGTCCAACCGGTGGGGGCATGTGTGACCACCAGACGGACATAGCCCCAGGGCATGATCCTGCCCCACATGTTCCACGTGGCTGCAGTGTTCGTGAGGGTCACGGCATTTGCACCACCGATTGTGTACGCCCCGGGCGCTCCACTCCCAGTGACGTCGCCGTCAGGCCCGCCGCATGACGCTCCGCCGAGAGGCGCGATTGTGGTGATGAGCACGGCATTCAGACGGATCCCCGTGGTGCTTCCGCCGTTGTACCAGCTTCCCATCGTGAACTCAGCGATCCCGACAGTGCTGCCGGCGGAGAGGGTATCCGTGTAGGAGCCGGTGTCCACGGTGCCCGCGGTGGAAATGCCCCGATGGTCTGCCCCACCGCACGGGTCGTTACTCCAGCCTACGAAGGAGGTTGATGGCAGATTGTACGTGGTCGTCCCCTGGGCGAATACGCCGTGGGGCGCGAGAATGGCAATGAGTCCGAAGACCATGGCAATCCCGCACCACGGGGTCCTCACCGGCATGCTCGGCAGGCTGGGATTCATCGTGCTCATGGCTCCTCCTCGAGGATGCGGCCCGGGCCGCCACCAGGCAGACCCGTGCCACTTCCGGTCAGTGTGCTACCCGCTCCCTGTACTCCTGCGACGTGCCCGCGAAACCGGGCGAGTTCTTCTCGTCGTGACACTCCACGCAAAGGCCCGTGGCCGGCGTGCGATCGATGGTGCTCTTGGACGAGGGGGCACCCACGTGGCGCGATCCGGGTCCGTGGCACGCCTCGCACTGGACCCCCTCGAGCCCGAGCGGCGAATTCACCACCTGCCCCGGCTGGAGCCCGCCTGGGTACAGCGCGAGGGGCGTCATCGGCGCGTCGTCAATCTCGAAGCCGGATGCGTGGCCGAGGCCCGTGCTGTGGCACGCCACGCACGCCGGGTAGAACCACCGGTCGCTCTTGGTGACCGCCGCATAGGCGTTCGCGTGCTTCGTCCCGGACCACTGCGTCCACTCAGGCTCATGGCATTCACGGCACGCCTGCGCCCCCACGAATCGGCGCCCCGCCGCGAGTTCGTCCTTCCAGGCGGACTTGGCATACTTCTCGGAGTCCTGGCGCGCAGTGTCCCTCACCTGCGCGAAGAAGCCGTCCGTCGCGGACTTCGTGGCCGGGTCGTCGTGCGTCCGTCCGGTCGCTTGCAGGTGCCAATACCCTTGTGAGCGCCGACCGAGGCGGACCGAGATGAGTCCGCTCGGCCCGAGCACATCGGTGAAGTACACGGCCGTCGCGCCGAGAACCCCGCGCGTATTCGGGTACTCGACATATCCCGAGTTGGGGTCATCCGGGGCGTTGTAGACGCGGCCCATCATTCCGAGCCGCTCCCGCAGTGCCTTCGTGGAGGTGAAAACTGCTTCAGGAGCCCGCTCACAGGCGGACAGTCGGCGCGCATCTGCTTCGGAGAGCCGCCCGTAGGCGATGGCTACGTCCGGGCGCTCGCGCTTCACCACAGCCGAATAGGCTTCGAGCGGGTCTTCCATCGTGACCCCGGCGGTCGTGCGGGGTTCCTCAATCCAGAGCGCCTCGGAAACGAGTGCGATTAGGGCCACCTTGCGTCCCGCGAACTCGCGGATGCACCCCCACGCGGGACGCGGCCTCCCATCAAGGACCAGGTTCGCGCACGCCCAGATGACTTTCGATTGCAGGAGTGTGCCGGTCGCAAAGTCGGTCCCCAGCGCGAATGCGTCCGGCCCAAGGAGCGCCGCGTCGTAACCGAGTGACTCCATGATTCGTAGCTGCGTCTCTCCGCGCTGGCGGTCCAGATCGCTGTCGCCCGAGAATGCCTCGCCAGCGTCGAGCAGGATGGCGCCGCCTCGCTCCTGACGGATGACCGTAGCGCGCTTCGCGGCCAGGAATCCTGTCCCAGTCTCGCACGCGCACCACTGGAGCATGGCCTGCACATTCCCGGTGACCACGATTGGGATGGCGCCCTCTGCCTCTTCCGCCGAGAGTTCCTGGCCAACGGCTACCGTGAGGGAGGGTGCCTGATCGACGGGAGGCTGCCCACCCAGCGGGGTGTCGTCCGCGAGCGCGATCAGCGCCCCGACGGCCAGGAGGCCTCCGAGCACGGTCCACCATGTGCTCGCTACGCCTCGCTGTCTCGGCAACCGGTCGTGCAACTGATTCCCCCTGCGAACGACTCTTCGATACGCCGGCAAGTATGCTCCTCTACCGTTGCGCGGCCAGCGGGACGCCGGCCCCCTCGCGCTCCTTCGCGGACTGTCTAGAGACTTCGAGTACGATTTGCCCGTCTTTGAGACGCAACCCGAACGCTTCGGCCGACCCGTTCGATGCCAGTTTCTCCGTGCCCGGGGTGAGCACGCGGCGGAAGGCCTCCCGAAGGCGATCCAGCGAAGCGGCACCGTAGAGAGCTCCCAACTCGGCGACCGCGAGTTCGTCCTTCTCCCCGTCCGCCGCGTCCGGCTGGATACGGCCGCGCGTGAACGCGATGGGCGCGTCGTCGCGGATAGCGGCGATCGACGCCAGGGGCCAGACGCCGCCGGGCGGGGGAGGGGGCTCCGGGCCGAGGACGAGGAGGTCTGTCGCGCCGCCGTCCGCCGCGACCAGCGGCGTCAGCTTCCACACGTACGGGCTCCCCGCGACGCTGAAGCGCACCGACGCGTCGTGCCGCGCGGGGTCGAAGTGCACCGCCACGTCGAGCACCGTCGCCGCGCGCCAGCCCGCGCCCAGCTTCGCGTCCGCCTGCACCCTGGCGTCCTTGTCCGCGTCGACCGCGTCGCTCGCCGCCGCCGCCTGCGTGAAGGCGAGGCATGCGACGTCCGCGGCTCCCTCGGAAGAGGCATGGAGCCCGAGGAGCAGGAGCAGCAGCGGGGCGAGCAACCGTCCGTGCATCGATTCGGCCTCGACTACCTGCGGATCGCGATCACAATCGCCGTCGGCCAGTTCCCGTTCGGAGGCGGCGGCGGGTCGGGGGAGATGATCAGCGGGTCCCCCCCGTTCGTCGGGGAGTTGCACCCCCAGACATTGTTGGTGTCCGCCGCGTAGAACTTCTGGTTGTTCGGGGGCAGGACGTACGAGAAGATCGACCCCACATCCAGGATCGTCGCCCCACGGTAGGCCGTCCCGAACCACGCATCCCCCTGGACCAGCGTGTCCTTCTGAGCAGTCGTCGGCGGCGTGGTCGCGCCCCCCAGCGTGTTCCTCGTGAAGGCAAACGGCGCGCCGCTCCGGATCGCCACGACCACCGCGACTGGGAAGTTCCCGTTCGGAGGGGGAGGGGGTTCCGCCGTCAGCACGACCGGGTTCCCCACCGTGTTCGGCGCGGCAAACGACCACGCGCTCGTGTTCCCCGCCACGTAGAACTTCAGGTTCGCGGGGAGCAGGTTGTAGTGGTAGTACATCGCCACGTCGAGGAGCGTGGCAGCGCGCCACGTGTTCCCCAGCTCCCCCGCGTTCTGCACCGCCGTGTCCATCTCCGCCGTCGTCGGCGCCGTCTGCGTCCCGCCCACCGTCGCCCTCGTGAACGCGATCCAGTTCGCCGCGCCCCCGCCCCCCGCCCCCGTGCCAATCTGAGTCCACTGCGTCCCGTCCCAATAGAACAGGTTCCCGCCGCTGTACCGCAGGTCCCCCGCCGCCGGCGTGCCAGGCGTGGACGCGCCGACCTGCAGGACCCCGTTCGCGCCGAACGAGAGCCGGTCCGTCCCCGCCGCGTCGCCCACGACCAGGTTCCCCGTGACCGTGTCGCCCGCCTCGTTCACCCAGATGTCCGTCCCCTCAGGGACCGTCGTCCAGTCGAACCCCTGCAGGAACCGCGTGTTCAGCGAGTACCCGCTCGCCACCATCCGCGTCCTCGGCGCCAGCGTCTCCGCGTTCACCTGTACCTCGAGCCAGACCTGCAGGTTGTCGCGGAAGACCTCGCGCAGGTTCGCCTCGGCTTGTGCGGTGAGCGTCCCCCCGCCAAGCATGAACTCGTAGAGCCCGTTCGTCACCGTCACGCCGTTCCCGCCCGCGACGGTGTGGGAGTCCGTCAGCAGCAACGTCCCACCCGCGGCGAGGTCGTAGAATCGGCAGATGAAGTCGAACGCGCCGTTGCTCGGGACGCCCGTGTTGCTCGTCAAGCGGCCCTGGTGGTGGATCAGCTCAGGCGGGGACGTCTGCGAAAGCGCCTGCCAACCGCTGGATGTGAGCAGTAGGAGGGTCAGCGTGAGGAGCCCGGTCCTCGCGGTCGCTCCTCCATCCCGAGCAGTTCCCCCCATGTTGTTTCCCTCTCGCTCGGTTCCCTGAGGCGGCCAACCCCTACCCCAAGCGGGTAGTCAGGTCGCAAGCCGGGTGCCAATCTGTCCGCGGCGACGTCTGGTGCGACTGTCCCAACATGCTAAACTAAATGATGTTGCGTCGATTGCCGGTATCGCGACGCTACGGCCTCCAGGCCGATTCTGGGCGCCTCTGACGCCCACCGACACAGGCGACTCCGTCGTCGTCCTATCTCCTTCCCTACAATGGGTTGTCATCGCGGCGGCCCACCGCCGCCTGGTGTGTTTCGATTCGCGCCAACTCCGGGCCCCGCAAGGGCCTTCCGGAGAATCACCGCGAGCAAGGCCCCGACGGCGACTCCCCCCCCTGCCCACCTCCAAGGCGCGGACCCCGCCGATGGGATCTCCCTCCCGCCGCCCGGTGTGAGTTCAGGGCGGGCCGAGACGTCCAATCGATAGCTGTCGGACGAGAGCACCTGAGTCTCAGACGGACCGCCGACGGAGGTCCCTTGAAACTCGATGCGAATGGCGGCGGACCGGGAGGTTTCGATGGAGAGGACACCTCGGAAGGGGCCCGCCACCGGTGGGACGGACAGTTCGACGACGAGGATGTCGTCGTCCGTGCCCTTGGAAACGGTTGCTCGGACGCGCGCGTCAGCGCCAGAAACGGAGAAGCCGCGGATCGCGACTCCGCCTTCCGCGAGGGGGAAGTCGCGCCGGACGATGGACCCGGCGGCGACCTGTCCCAGGTCCCACGATTCGGAGGGCGCATCACCGGCGAGGCATGGCGCCAGGCCAAGGGCGACGACGAGCGCCAGCGCGAGTTGCTTGCAGCGTCCGTGGGCGAGTGACTGGACCGGCATCCCTCCGCTTCACGCAACTACGTGAGCGGTAGAGACTATACGCCGCGGCCTTCGGGCGTGTCAACCCGGGATTGCGAGGATGCCGCCCTCGTGTCCTCGAGCACCCGACCCGTCCCCCCGTGCCGGTGCGCGACCATCCCCGCGATCACGCTGAGCGCCATCTCCTCCGGGCCGATCGCCCCCAGGTCGATGCCCGCGGGGGAGTGGACCCTGAGCATCGCCTCGTCCGACACGCCGCGGGCCCGCAGGTAGCCCTGCACGATCTCCGCGCGGTGCCGGCTCGCGAGGAGCGCCACATACCGCGCCCCCTTCGCGAGCGCCCGCTCGATGGCCAGGTCGTCCGACCGGTGCTGCGTCGTGACGAGTACGTAGCTCCGCTCGGTCACCGGGAGCCGCGCGAAATCGGTGTCGTCGACGATCCGCTCGCTCGCCCGCGGAAAGGCCTCCACCGTCGCGAGCGCGTCGTCCACGCTCACGCGGAAGCCCACCTCGCGCGCGAGCACGCACGCCGCCTCCGCCACCCGCCCGTGCCCGACGATCACGAGTTGCGGCTGCGGGAGGTGAGGCTCGATGTAGACCTCCATCTTCCCCCCACACGGCGTCCCGACGCCGAAGACCTCGTCCGTCAGGTCGAGCGTGACGACGCGAGGGAACCCCTCCTTGATCGCCGCGAGGGCCTCGGACCGCAGCGTCGCCTCCGCGCACCCGCCCCCCGCCCAGCCGATCACGAAGCCCCCGTCCGCCGTGACGACGAGCGTGGCGCCGGGCTTGGCCGACGTGGAGCCCTCGGTGCGAATCACCGTCGCCGTCGCGAACGGCTCGCCTCGCTCCGCGAGCGTGCGCAGGGTCTCGTAGAACTCGAGCGGCTTCATCAGGGCCTCTGTGGAGAGGGGAGCCACGCCGTGGGGAACGGTTCCACACGACGCCGCGCGGGCGGCAGGGTGCCCGCGCATCCCCTTGCAGCTTCCTACCATACACCGCCCGCCGGTGGCAAGCCGGTTGCAGAGACAGGGCCCATCTCATGAGGAGGCCGCCATGAAGAAGCTCTTCGTCCTCGTCGCGCTGATGGGCTCTGTGCTCCTCGCCGACGATCCGTCCCCGTTCGTGGTCCACGAGTGGGGGACCTTCACCTCGATGCAGGGCTCCGACGGCGTCGTGCTCGACGGGCTCTACCACGAGGAGGCCGAGCTGCCGCCCTTCGTTTACCGGAGGAGCGCGCAGAAATACGCGCACGCCGAGATCCGGCAGAAAATGGAAACGCCGGTACTCTACTTCTACACGCCGAAGGAGATGACCGCGCGCGTCCGCGTCGACTTCCCGCAGGGGGTCATGACGCAGTGGTACCCGCAGGCGTACGAATTCGGCCCCGAGCTCGCCGCCGAGGGCGCCTCGCCGAAGGCGGTCGGCGGGTTCCTCGACTGGGGCACGATTGCGCTCGCTCCGGACCGCGGGCAGACCGCGCCCCTCCCCGAGGCGCCCGCCGGCGACCCGTGGAACTTCGCGAGGGAGACCGACGCGGCGCTCGTGAAGGCCTCCTGGGGCCACAAGGGGGCGGACGAGTGGGAGAAGTACCTCTTCTACCGCGGGCTCGGGACCTTCCGCCTGCCGATCGAGGTCGTCGAGGACTGGGGCTTCCTCGTCATCAAGAACCGTGGCGACCGGGCGCTCGAGCACGTCGTCGTCCTCTCCGTCCAGAACGGCAAGGCCTCCTTCGAGGTCGTCCCGCCCATCCAGGCGGGGGAGTCGACCGCGCGCCTGAAGTCGCCGCTCGCGACGCGCACGGTGGAGGCGAACGCGGAGGCGCTGGGGAAGGCGCTGGAGGAGGCGCTCGTCGCCAACGGGCTCTACGCAAAGGAGGCGAGCGCGATGGTGAGGACGTGGGAGAAGAGCTGGTTCCACACGCCGGGGTTCCGCGTCCTCTACGTCGTCCCGCGCGAGTGGACCGACGGGCTGCTGCCGCTCACCGTCGATCCGAAGCCGGACGAGCTCGTCCGCGTGCTCGTGGGGAGGATCGAGGTCCTCACCAAGGATCACGAGGCGCGCGTGGAGGAGTGGATCCAGCTCCTGGGCTCGGACGACCCGAGGGTGCGCGACGAGGGGACGCGGGGACTCGCGTCGCTCGGGCGCTTCGCCGAGCCGAACCTCCGCCGCGCGCTCGCCCGAGCGACCGACGCGGAGGTGAGGGCGCGGGCCGAGGCGCTCCTCTCCGAGCTGATGCCGCCGCGCTAGTCCAGCCGCTTGAGCAGGAAGGGGAGCGGGGCCTCGCCTTCGTGCACGGGGAATGCCTGCCAGGTGCAGTTGAGCACGCGCTCGCGCAGGCGGAAGGTGAGGTGGACGTCCTTCTTCTCGGGGGGACTCGCCTGCCGCACGGTCTCCCAGCGGCCCCGGCTCTCGGCGTCGAGGAGGTCGAGGAACCACATCCCGTCCATCTCGGTCTGCTCGGCGCCGAGGATCTCGCGGGCGGCCTTGTTGGCGAACGCAACGCGGTCGTCGCTGTCGAGCTTGAGCACAGGGAGCGAGAGCGAGTCGCAGATGTCCCTGAGCGTGTTCTCCCCGGCCGCCGCGGCGCTCGTGAGGACCGAGACCTGGTCGCCCCGCGACTTGAGCTGATCGTGGACGATGCTGTTGTGCACGGCGTTCCCGAGTTGGTCGGCGAGGATCTCGAAGAACTCGACGTCCTCGGGCTGGAAGGCGTTCCGCCGTTTGCTCTCGAGGTTCATGACGCCGACGATCTCCTCCTCGACCTTGATCGGCACGCAGAGCTCGCTGTGCGTCACGGGGTAGACGGCGCAGTGGTAGTTCGAGTCGGCGAGGACGTCGTTCGAGAGGTAGGTCCGCTTCGTCTTCCAGGCCTGTCCGAGGAGGCCTGTTTCGAGGTTCTGGGTGTACCCGTCGGGGTACTTGTCGACGAAGATCTCGGGGCTCTCGCCGGCCATCGCCATGGGGACGAAGACGTTCGGCCCCTTGAAGGCGAGGAAGATGGAGACGTGGAAGAGCCTGGGGAACTCGCGCTGGATGGCCTCGACGACGTTTCGGAAGAGGACCTTCGGGTCGAGCGTCGAGGTGGCCACGCGGAGGATGCGCAGGATCCGGTGGAGGGACTCCACCGTGATGTGTGGGCGCGCGGTGTTCCGCGGCAGGCGGGGCGTGCGGGGCATCGGTCAGGCTCTCCGGGAGGACGCGCCCGGATCATATAGCCGCCTCCGGGGCGTCGGGCAAGCGTTTTTCAGCGCGCCCCGGCAAGTTGGCTCCCCAATGAGGTCGGCCAGCATCACGCCTCGACCTCGACTGTCGTGTTGACGAGGACGCGCCACTTCGCGTCGCGCGCCGACACCTTCGCCCTGCTCCCCGGTTCAAGGAGGACCATCCTGCCCCTGCCCGCGCGAACGAGCTTCTCCAGGTCGCCCCCGAGTTCGGCGTGCCCCGTGCGATCAAGCAGCCATCCGAGCCGCTGGACGACCGGCAGTTCCCCGCCCATTTTCGCGACAGAGAGGAGCTTCTTGGCGTCCATCCGTTCCGCGAGTTCGGCGATCACGGTCGCGATGTGGTCAATGGATCCGGCGCCCTTGCGGTAGCGCACGAGGTCGTAGGCCGTCATCTCGGGCGTCGAGACGGGGATGTCCCCGCTCGGAGTCCTCACCGACCCAGTGACGGCCTCCTGCATTCGGCGCCGGAAAAAGAAGCGGATCCGCACGCGGCCGACCGTCAGGGGGCGGAGGACTGCACCCGCGACGACCTGGAATTCTTGCGGCTGCTGATGAGCGGCACCGTGCAATGCGGCCGCCGAGAGCAGGCCGACGTAGTAGGGGACCCCATGAAAACGCATGAGGTCATCGATCCACGTCGCGGCCGGAAGTGCGCCGAGGTGGCGGTATTCAGGGTCGATGATGAGGTAGAGCCCGCGCCTTGGCATCGCGAGCCAGCCGCACTTCAGGAGCCGACGCAGCGAGTGGTAGGTCGCCAGAGGCGAAGAAGCGAGGGCGGCTTCCGCCTCGGCCCGTGTGAACGTATGTCGTCCACGGGCCAGGAGTTGTTCCACGTACGTGCGTGCTCGCGTCCCCATACGTTTGCGTATCATAGCGGTATTCGCCATATTATGCAAACGGAGTGTAGAACGGTCTCGATCAATCGCGGCCGCTCGTCGGGGCGCTCCGCCGATGGGGATCGAGGAGGCCCCGGTGGGTCGGCGAGAGGGTCCGCTGGTGGATCACGCAGAAGTGTTTGGCTCCGCGGGGAGGACTCGAACCTCCAACACTCCGGTTAACAGCCGGATACTCTACCATTGAGCTACCGCGGAGCAGGTTTGCGCGCGTGATTATAGGAACCTCGGAGGGGGCGTCAAGGTTTGCGCCCGGTGCAAATCTTCCGCGGGAGCGACCACCGTCGGCGGCCGCCTTGAGTGAGCGCGACCTTCAGGTCCGCGGACGTCTCTTCCCGGAGGCCCCCTCCGGAAGCCGCGAAAGGAGCTCGCTTCGAACCCGATGCGCCGCCGATGCGGGATCGAAGGTGAGGCCCAGGGCAAGAAGAGGCGGCAAGTCACGCAGGAATACTTCGTCGCCGATCTTCCTGGCCAGGTTCTCCACGAACTCAGTACGCGTGATGCGTCGCCCTTCCTCTTCGATGTACCGCGTGAAGCAGGCCACGATCTTCGCTGAATCCAGACCGTCGATTCGGTCGAGCGCCACCGCGAGGTCGAAGAGGTCTCGCCCCCTCTTGCGCTGATAGAGCGCGCGGAGCTTGGTGCCCAGCAACTCCTCGGGCTCATAGGTGAGAACGTCGGCCGACCCGGTGTACCAGGGATTGCTCACATCGAGTTGGATTCGGCGCGTGCCGAGGACGCAGAAGTGCTCTCGCGTGTTGATCTCCACCTTAAACCGCAGCGGGGTCGTCGGTTGGGCCTCCGATTGGAACCGGTGCGCGATGGTCACGCGGCCCTCGCCCTGCTTCCAATGCGGCTTCTCGAGCCAAGGGTCGAGTCGTGCACGCACCGCGTCCATGGCTCCACCGATGGGTCCGGCTGCCACCTGCACCAGATCAATGTCCTCCGAGTAGCGACCCGCAGGCGAGAGATACAGCTTGTGCAGAGCCGTCCCTCCGCGCAACGCGAGCTCGCGGCAGATGAGCGGGTCCGAGAACAGGTCGACGACGGCGCGCGAGAGAACGAGGTCCTGCTCGACCTGGGCATCTGTAGACCACGGGACCGTCGAGCGCCACGCGGTGATGTAGGCTCGGGAGATCACGTCTCCGCCTCCACGTTCTCGTTGACGCTTACGCGCCAGCGCTCGTCCTTCTCCGCACCATGCGCGGGTCGATCGGGTCGGAGGCGTGTAAACCGGGGGCGATGCTCGTCCACGTACGACGCCAGCGCCGTCGTCAGCTTGACCGCTCCGACCCGGTCGAGGAGGTACCCTAGCCGCTGTGCGCTCGGAACCTCACCTTCGAGCCTTGCGGCCTCCACGAGGCGAGCGGCGTCGAGCCGTTCCGCGAGTTCGCCCAGTACGTCTACGACGTTTCCGAGGTGACCGGCGCTGCGCACGTACCGAATCAGGTCGAGCGCCGTCGCTTCGGGGGTGGAGACGCGCATGGAGCCCGTCTCCGTTCGAACCTCCATGGTCGGCGTGCGTTCGACGCCGCGTTTGACGAAGAACCGGATGCGCGCGCGTCCAGCGATGACGGGAGGGAGCTGTCCCTCCGTCACCACCTGAAACTCCTGCGGTTGCTGGTGGGCCGCTCCATGTAGTGCCGCTGCGCTCAGCAGCCCGACGTAGTACTTCTGATCGTGATACCGCATGAGGGCGTCGATGAACCAGCTCGGCGGCGGGGCGCCTGCGTGGCGGTACTCCATGGGTACGATGACGAGAAATGCTCGTCGGGGGACCGCGAGTCGGCGCTTCCCTACCAGTCTCTGGACGGATTTCTTCAGGGCCTCCTCCGAGACCCCCAGCGCCCGAATCGCCTCGGTGCGTCTTAGGACATAGCGCCCGGACGCCTGGTAGGAGTCGACCAGATCCGCCAAATTGGTCACCGGTCGCTCTCGCCTCGCACGCATGGGAGACTCTGTCCAACTCGGCTCGCCTTGTCGCGTCTCACGCTCAGTGAGACTGGCTTCTCACGCCTGCTGACACTCACACCTCACCCTGCTTCTCGGTCTGAGCGATCCAGGGTTTCACGCTCATGAGGCGGCGATTTTCCACGGACTCTTCACATCCGTCCGTGG